>Ga0209542_10000058_pt1 | contig 295918 bp, 280 predicted proteins | sample RifCSPhighO2_01_FD_184028 | JGI IMG/M metagenome (GOLD analysis project Ga0209542, IMG submission 184028) | Soil microbial communities from Rifle, Colorado - Rifle CSP2_plank highO2_0.1 (SPAdes) (version 2) | ecosystem: Environmental > Terrestrial > Deep subsurface > Rock core/Sediment ...
TTTCTTTTGAGTGCTTAGTCCTGGCACCGACCTACTCTTGCGGTCACAAGGACGGCTACCATCGGCGCTGACGGGCTTAACTTCCGAGTTCGGAATGGGATCGGGTGTGACCCCGTCGCTACGAGCACCAGGACAAAGCACTCAAGAAAAAATGAACAATGAAAGACAAATGTAACAACACTGGAGCGCTACAAAGTCTTCACGATGTAGCACACGAACAGTACCCCCTCGTCCCCCAAGAAGTGTTGTCTCGGCAAACTTGCGCTCGCCTTGAGCAATATTCCTCAGAAAAAGAGAGTTCACGAATAAATTCGTGTTTAGAAAATGTTCAATCGCCCGTTCGTATCACTCGACTCAACACGTTACCGTGCGTACATCTGTGACCGATCTAGCAGGTGGTCTTCCTGCGGGCTTGTGGAGAAACGCAATCTTTGGAGGGGCTTCCCACTTAGATGCTTTCAGCGGTTATCCCCGCCGAACTTAGCTACCCTGCAATGCCGTTGACACGACAACAGGTACACCAGAGGTTCGTTCGCTCCGGTCCTCTCGTACTAGGAGCAACTTCCATCACGTTTCTAAATGACCACGGAGGATAGAGGCCAAACTGTCTCACGACGTTCTGAACCCAGCTCGCGTACCGCTTTAATTGGCGAACAGCCAAACCCTTGGGACCTTCTCCAGCCCCAGGATGCGATGAGCCGACATCGAGGTGCCAAACCGGTTCGTCGCTGTGGGCGCTTGGAACCGATCAGCCTGTTATCCCTAGAGTAACTTTTATCCGTTGAGCGACAACCCACCCACGTGGTAAGAGCACTATAAATAATGCTCAGGTTGCCGGATCACTATCACCGACTTTCGTCTCTGCTCGACCTGTAAGTCTCACAGTCAGGCCAACTTGTGCGATTACACGACCACGCCGATTTCCATCCGGCGCTAGTTGACCATTGCGCGCCTCCGTTACACTTTAGGAGGCAACCGCCCCAGTTAAACTACCCGTCAGACACTGTCCCCCCACATGTTTCATGCAAGGGGTGAGCAACGTCGGAACGCGAGGGTGGTATCTCAAGGTTGCCTCCACGCGAACCAAAGTCCGCGCTTCAAAGGCTCCCACCTATCCTGCGCACACAAACCAACGCTGCAATGTCAGAGTATAGTAAAGCTTCATAGGGTCTTTTCGTCCTACCGTGATCTACCCGGCATTTGCGCCGGGATTGTAATTTCACCGGACCTCGCGTCGAGACAGTGCCCAGACCGTTGTACCATTCGTGCGGGTCGGAACTTCATATGCGCGCTAAGCGCGCAGACATAAGACACAAGATGTAAGACATCCGTGCCGCATGTTCCTCTCTCTGGCTGGGAGAGAACTCCGATAGTAATCGGAGCGCACTAAGCCGTCAAAAAACTTAAGTCTTTCATCTTAAGTCTCTTGCGATTGTTTTTTAGTTGCCGCTCGATTGCGCAGCACCCTATGTCGCCATAGGGATCGGACTATATCATCGACCTACGGAATGAAAAATTTAGAATGTAAAATGAAAAATCATTCTACATTTTTAATTCTGCATTTTACATTTCGTCGGTCGCGTCGCGTGTAGTCTCTGAGGAGCTTTTTCGGAGTTGTGTGATCTCTGAATACAGTTCACCACGAATTTCTTCGCGTTCCTGAGCAATATAAGAGGCATCATTAGATGTAAATTCTGAATTCAAGAAGTGGTTTATGCGTGCGAAAAGTTCAGGGCTACACCATCCGGACGTAGCCATCCCCATCGCATCGTAAGCTCCACCAGGGTCATTGGATTCTAAATAATGCACAATTTTGTCAGAGAGTTCAGAGTTCATTTATTCCAAAGAATTTCCTGCTGATTGTCCGCAGGAGGCACATTGTTACATAAATAACTTTATTTAGGTAGTGCTCCATACTCGGATATTCCAGCATATAGCGCCACGTAAAGGACTATAAATAATCCCACGTGGTCGCGTTGCGCGCCAAAGCGCGCTTTACGCGAACGTTCTTTCACTGATGTACAACTTAGTCTTTCTAACTATCTCTTCGTGTCCGTATATATCTATTGTTGGAACTCGTCTTTAAAAGATTTCGTAAACTGTTTATCACGACAAACATTTTAGAAATTCCTCAGTGCACCCGCTTACGCGGGTTTCGGGCAAGTTTTGTATCGACCACCCGACAAGGAATTTCGCTACCTTAGGACCGTTCATGTGTTCCTTCATAGATGAAGTCGCGACACCATTAGTAGAAACGATGTCGGCACTCATAATCGCTTATGAGATCGGACTATATCTTCTCAAGAATTGCTTCCTGAGTCTGACGTATAGTCTCTGAGGATTCTGACGCGCGAATGAATTCGCGCTTTCTTTGAGTCCGTTAACCGCCGACTTAAGTCGGCGGTTAACGTGCGATGATCTTTGCGGAATTTATTCCGCAAACTGGCACGTCAGTCTTTCCTGCTGATTGTCCCCACCTCGTACCTTTCGGCGTAGAGGATACATGGGAGTTTCCAGCATATAGTCAGATTTATTAACGTAACTACAACGTGGTCCGGTTTATAGTTACGGCCGCCGTTCATCAGGGCTTAGATCGAAGGCATACACCCTCTCACGTGACCTTCTGACACTGGGCAGGCATCAGTCCCTATACATTGTCTTGCGACTTAGCAGGGACCTGTGTTTTTGATAAACAGTCGCCTGGGCTCTTTTGTTGCAACCAACACAGTTAAGTGTTGGTAGTCCTTATCCCGAAGTTACGGACGCTTCATTGCCGAGTTCCTTAACGCGAGTTTTCCCGTTCACCTAGGTCTACTCGACCATTCCACCAGTGTTGGTTTGCGGTACGGTCTCAGAAAACTCTGTGAGCGATGGTTTTCTTGGAAGCAGAAACGGACAGACTCGACCTCTTGCGAGGCCATTTGGGATCGACGCTCAACTCAGCTCGAGGATTTGCCTTCGAGCCTCAACGCTTTACGCCTTCCACGTGCAGTCAATGCACACGCTCTGATGTTCCCGCTCCGTCACACCGCTCCTAGAATGAAAGTATCCTTTCTCGAGAACATGTCTCCACCACACTGCTCTTTTGAAATGTACAACTGACAACGTTCAATTGACAATTCAGAAAGAATTCCGGAGTTCGGAACTGCTTCCATAGTTGTCCATTGTCAGTTGTCCATTGTCAATTATCAAAGTGCAAAGTGGTGGAGATAGAGGCTCACAAGATTCTCAACTCCCACCCTTGGGCGATTTCTCTGAGGTACAGGAATATTGACCTGTTATCCATCGGTTACGCTTTTCAGCCTGGCCTTAGGACCGACTAACCCCACGCCGATTGACGTTGCGTGGGAAACCTTGGAAATTCGGTGGGCAGGGTTTTCACCTGCCTAGTAGTTACTCATGCCAACATTCTCGCTTCTCTCCGCTCCACAATACCTCGCGATACTGCTTCACAGCTGAAGAGAACGCTCCTCTACTGCGTACGGCCTCCACTTTTTGTTCCGCTAAAATCTGATCTTGTCATTCTTGTTTTGAGGAATGGACAATGGACAACTGACAACGAACAACGCGGAAAAATTCAAAATTGTGAATTGTTTCCATCGTTGTCAATTGTCCATTGCGAATTGTCAATTTCCTTCGGACTTGAACAACAAAATGAACAATTTATTAAAACAAAAAGTGGAAGCCGCACACTCACTGCTTCGGTATATCGTTTCGCCCCGTTGAATTTTCGGCGCATAAACACTCGACCAGTGAGCTGTTACGCTTTCTTTAAAGGATGGCTGCTTCTAAGCCAACCTCCTGGTTGTTTGAGTATCTACACTTCCTTTACCACTGAACGATATTTAGGGACCTTAGCAAATGATCTGGGCTCTTTCCCTTTCGACGATGGCAATTTGCTGTCACCGTCTCACTCCCGCCGTCTTTGAATCAGGTATTCGGAGTTTGTCAGGATTTGGCAGGTCGAGAAGACCCCCGCATCTAAACAGTCACTCTACCCCCTGATGTGCACGACGAGGCTGCCCCTAAAGGCATTTCGAGGAGAACCAGCTATCTCCGGGTTCGGTAAGCTTTTCACTCCCATCCACAGGTCATCCCAATGTCTTGCGATACATTATGGTTCGGGCCTCCAGATACCTTTCGGTACCCTTCACCCTGCCCATGGATAGCTCACCCGGTTTCGGGTCTAGTGCCAGCGACTATGTTCGCCCTATTCGGACTCGCTTTCGCTCCGGCTCCGGCTGATTGAACTGCCTTAGCCTTGCCACTGACAACTAACTCGTTGGCTCATTATGCAAAAGGAACGCCGTGACGAGCTCCACTTTTGGTTCCGCTAAAATCTGATCTTGTCATTCTTGTCTTGAGGAATGGACAATGGACAACTGACAACGAACAACGCGGAAAAAATTCAAAATCGTGAATTGTTTCCATCGTTGTCAATTGTCCATTGTGAATTGTCAATTCCATTCGGACTTGAAAAACAAAATGATCATTTATTAAAACAAAAAGTGGAGCCCGCTCCGACTCCTTGAACGCATCACATTTCAGAGACTATTTCATCCCCCTTTCGGGGTGCTTTTCACCTTTCCCTCACGGTACTATCCGCTATAGATCTTTGCATCTTTTTAGCCTTGGATGGTGGTCCACCCGGATTCAGGCCGGATTTCACGTGTCCGACCGTACTCAGGAACACTCTACTGCGCTTCTGTATTTCGGCGACGGGGCTCTCACCCTCTATGGCCGCCCGTTCCAGGGACGTTTGCCTATACAAAAGACGTCAGATATCGAGGTCCTACAACCCCCGCCCCTCGCTATGCTCGGGGAAAACTCAAGAAACAAATACCAAGATACAAAAAAGGATCGGCGATCTATGATCCATGTATCTTGTTTCTTGTTTCTTATTTTTTCCGTCCTGAACGCAGTGAGGGACGGGTTTGGGCTGTTCCCTGTTCGCTCGCCACTACTAAGGGAATCTCATATGATTTCTTTTCCTCTGTTACGTGAGATGTTTCAGTTCACAGAGTGACCTCCCAACCTCACCACTGATTTCGAAATATTGGGTGCGGAAATTTCTTTCAGACATGAAGACATAAGCAATAAGACACAAGCTGCAAAAATTTTCTTACAGCTTATCGCTTACGTCTTACATCTTTCCCAAAATTATGGAAATCAAAAGTAAGGTTGGGTCTGGGGACATAACTCCCCAGGGGTTTCCCCATTCGGAGATCTCCGGTTAATAGCGCCTGCCTAGCGGCTCACCGAAGCTTATCGTAGCTGGCCACGTCCTTCGTCGGAATGCAAAGTCGAGGCATCCATGTGATGCGATGAGTAACATTTTTCTTTGCCACGTACCACGCTTGCGCGCAGACGTGACGATACTGTTCATGTGCTACAACCTGAATACTCTTGAAAGAATATTCTGAGTGTTCACACGAATTGAAATTACAATAATCAATATTTTTCTATCGTAGTTATGCACTTGAAGAAGATGTGCATAACAGCCGTTGATGCCAAGGAACCGCGCCCCTTCCCATCGGATCTCTCCGGATAGAAAACCCTTCAACGCGTTCCACTTTCGCGGAACTTGCTCAGGGTTATCCCGCAACCGCGGGATAAAAAAAGCGGGTGGCTCACGCACACCCGCAGAACTCGTGTCGTCCCGCAAAGCGGGAGCTCGAATGCTACGGATGGTCGCGAAAAAACATAGTGCTGGAAGATTTTAGAGGAGGAAAAAAGAGGGTCAAGGAGAAAAACCCATGAAATGACTGAAAAAGACGTCCTTCTTGCCAATTGCGAGAAAGTGCCTCTTACGCTATAATAATAGCGTAAATACACATATACAAAACATGCTGAACGACTTCATAAACGGCGTCCGATCCTGTTTGAGCATCCCACAGTACATTGCGGATCGCTTGATTGCGGCAATGCAAAAGAGGAAGCCGGAAGAACGTGGCGTGATTGTGGATCGTTTGCAGCTCTGGAATGAGAAGTTGGCGCAAACGGATGCGCAAGTGGAGAACGATCAACTGCAGCTTTTTTCCATTCTGGACAGAATGGAGCATGCCATGGATCGCGCAGTCCGAGCGGAAACAGAAACATCAGAACATGCGAAGGAAACGGAGGACGCTGACAATTTGCTTTCCAATCTTTCACTTTCCCAACCTTCCCATGGGTAGATTTGGCATTTTCCCGCTGCGCGGCAGATTCCAACCCGGTGATTCGGAACCAAACAACGAACAGCCGGAAGCACCAAAGAACAAGAAGCTTGATGAACAGGCACGCATCGCTGCACGCAAGAAATTGGATGAGAAGACAGCCCGTCTTTCCGAGAAATACAATACGCTGAAGAAGGATCTGGAGGCGAAAAACGACAAGTCGGGACTCGAAAAACTGCAGACCAAATACAAAGAGTTCTACGACCAATTCATGGCCATCCGCAATAGATACGATACGCACGTGGCCGAGCGCACGGACATCCTGACAAAGCTGGATGGTCTCGTAACCGCAATCGAAACCGACTTGGACAAACCCGCTGCCCTGGAATCTGCCCTGCAAAAACTGGAACAGGAAACATCCACCTCTTTTCCTGCAGAGGAAACACTGCCCATGCCGAATGTGCAAGATTTCAAAAGCCTGAATGAGAACGCCGTGTTGCTCCCGGAACAACTTCCGGCGAATGGCATTTTCAAAATTCGAGGCTTGAACGGTATTCTCGCCATTGGAAGGGGCGGCATCTATTCTCTCGTCATTGATCATGGAAGCTGGAGCGGTCAGACCATATACGAACTTGGAAAGGCGAAGAATGTCACTACGTTTGGCACCGCGTTAACATTTGCCATGGAAGACGGAAGCATGCGAAAAGTGGAATTCGGTAACGATACGCTGGATGTAAAAATAATTGAGAAAGGCGATACGTTGGGTGATAAAGCAATAACCAGACAAATTGCTCGAGGCAGAAAACAACATCCTACTGAGGCGCCTAAACAAGCGGAAGCAACTGCACCGGAAATCGCAGACAGCCCGAAGAAAGAAAAAGCTTCTCCTGAATCCGTCCGCACAGAGAACGCACCGGATCTTATGACAGCTGCAAGCAAAGTCATGGAAGCCGGCGGAGATGTGGCGCGAACTGCAACGAATATTGATGACAGGCTCGCGAAAAATGTCATTCTGCAAGCCGGAAACGACGCCATCAATGCAATGGGAAAATTGGGCGCCAACATTGATGCATATATGAATAAACCCAATGAATTGGCGCGAGAATCGTTCAACAGAAATGTTTTCGATTGCACACAGAAACTGGCGGCGCTGAGTGAGACCAAAATGCGGAATCTCCCCGAAGGCATCATGCAATTTCGCGATGCGGTGCAAAACGCAGCCATGGAACCTGCAGCAGTTTGGTTGAGAACAAAAGTGGAAAGCGTCCTGCAACTTGGCAATGATCTGAAGAACGACCTTACGGGAATGCCGGAGAACATGCGATCCAGCTTTTCACAATCTCTGATTCAAGAACTGGCAAACCTGACATTTAAACTCGCAGGCTTGAAGCAGGCAGGAGACGAGTTGGGATCCGCTCTCGCCAAGACCTCGGAAGGTGCAGGCAATGTCATTGGCAAGGCCTATGAAGCCACACTGCAACCCACGATTGGCGCAGCAGGAGATGTCGCGAAAACGGGAGTGGAAAGTGTGCAAAACATCGGGGGAACAACCGCAGCAACGCTCCAAAGTTCACTCGTAAAGGAATGGCTGAATTTCAAAGCAACGACGGATGCGCAAACATCGCCGGATACATTGGCAAGAGAATCAAAAGCCAGGCACGACGCCAAGGCATTGGAAATCGCGAGCGGCTTACTGAGAGGAACGAACGTCCTGGATGCGACACCGAACGATGCATTGGATACGACTCCGCGGGAAGCGTTGAAGAAAGGCGCAGATGTTGCTGAACTGACAAAGGAAATGTTTTTGTCCGGAGTGGAGCCGAGAATTGAGAAATTCGGTCAAGAAGTGAAGAACACGCTGGAAACGATAGATGCTGCCAAGCAAGGGCTGGAAAATGTTGCTTCCACTACGACGGTGAAGGCAGGAGAGGCGCTGGTCGAAGCCAGAGGGAAACTCCAAACAAAACTGCAGGTTCTAGACAAAGAAGTGGCAGAATTGAGAGACAAAGCTGCAACATTGCCGAATGCCATCGGCATAACCATTGGACAAGGTGCCTCGCAGCTTGCGATCAAACTCGGCATGGCAGGCAATGCCACCCTCAACACTACACCGCGCAGTGCGAGCGACCTCGCAAAACAAACCTGGATGAAATTCAATACACCGGGATATTTGACCTTCAATCCTTAATACACTGTGCACTGCGAAACAGAGCCGTCCTTTCGGACAGCTCTGTTTTTATATCGTGATGCCGATCGCACGTCCTAAGCATCCTGCATCGCTTCTTCACTGGAGGCATCTTTCATTTCATCCTTTGCAGACTCCCCAGAAGCATCCACCTCTGCGCCTTCTTCAATGGCTGCGGCAACTTCTTCGCCGGTCTCCACGCTCGGCTCCTCGAGTTCTGCGATGGCGGCCACTTCGGCCTGCGCTTCATCCTCCGCCGTCACACGGGAAGCGAGTTCCACTTTTTCAATCTCGCCGGCATCGATCTTCAAGCGTTCCTCGGGTGCGACTTCCTCCTTGAACTTGAGGAGTTCGACCTTGAGACCAAGCGCTTGCAATTCTTTCACTAGCACGTTGAAGGATTCCGGAATACTGGGACGACGGATGGCTTCGCCTTTGACGATGGATTCGTACGCTTTGGATCGACCAATGACATCATCGGACTTGATCGTGAGCATTTCTTGCAGCGTGTACGCGGCGCCATAGGCTTCCAATGCCCACACTTCCATTTCTCCAAAGCGTTGACCTCCGTGTTGCGCCTTGCCGCCAAGCGGCTGCTGCGTGACGAGTGAGTAGGGTCCGACGGATCTTGCATGGATCTTGTCCTCCACCAAGTGGAGGAGTTTCAACATGTACACGTATCCGACGGTTGTCTCGTGTGCGAATTTTTCACCCGTGCGCCCGTCGAAGAGCTGGATCTTGCCCGTCGGCGGCAAGCCTGCAGCCTTCAAGAGTCCTTCGATCTGTTCCGTGGAAATACCATTGAGCGCAGGCGTCGCCACTTTGATACCGAGTACCTGACAGGCCCAGCCCAAGTGCGTTTCCAAAATCTGTCCGATGTTCATGCGAGACGTGACGCCGAGCGGGTTCAAGATGATGTCCACGTGGGTGCCGTCCGCGAGGTACGGCATGTCTGCGCGCGGCACGATGCGCGCGACCACACCTTTGTTTCCGTGACGGCCTGCCATCTTGTCACCGACTTGGATTTTGCGTGTCTGTGCGACAAAGACTTTTATCTGCTTGATGACTCCCGTCGGGAGTTCGTCTCCTTCCGCGCGGTCGAAGATGTGCACATCGACCACTTTGCCGCCCGCTCCACCGGGGAGCCGCAGCGAGCTGTCCTTCACGTCCTTCGCTTTGTCGCCGAAGATCGCTTGGAGCAATCTCTCTTCCGGCGTCAGCTCCGTCTCCCCTTTTGGCGTGATCTTGCCGACGAGGATGTCTCCTTCGTGCACGGTTGCGCCGATGCGCACGATGCCGTCTGCTCCGAGGTCTTTGAGTTTTGCTTCACCCACGTTCGGGATATCGCGCGTCACAAGCTCGGGTCCGAGTTTCGTATCGCGGATATCGGTGATGTATGATTCGATGTGAATGGAGTCGTAGAAACCGTTCTGCACCACGCGGTCGGAGATGATGACGGCATCCTCGAAGTTGTAGCCTTCCCAGGACATGTACGCGACAAGCAGGTTTTGGCCGAGCGCCAGCTCCCCTTTTTCCACCGAAGAACCGTCGGCCAAACTCTCTCCCTTCTTCACCGTGTCACCGCGTACGACGCAGGGACGCATATTGAAACACGTTCCTTGGTTCGTGCGCGTAAAGGTGTTGAGACGATAGTTCTGCTTGCGTCCGGAACGATACACAATGGAGATCTCCTGCGCGTCGGCCATCGTCACCTCTCCGTCTTCTTCGGCAAGCAACGCATGCCCCGATGCGCGCGCGGCGAGACCTTCGATACCCGTTCCGACGAACGGCGAGTGCGGACGGACCAGCGGCACGGCTTGGCGTTGCATGTTCGTTCCCATGGATGCGCGGGTGTTGTCATCGTGCTCCAGGAACGGAATGAGTGATGTGGAGATGGAAAGGATTTGTCGCGGCGACACATCGACGTGCGTCACGTCGCGAACGTGCGCCAGGATTGTTTCCCCCGCCTTGCGAGACGGTATGCGCGTTGTGAGAAACTCTTGATGGTCGGAGAGTTGCGTCTGCGCTTGCGCGATGACCACATGACGCTCTTGTTCGGCATCCACATAACTGACTTTATTCGTGATGTACGCGCGGACGGGCACGGCGTTCTTTCCTTCCTTTTTGAGGGCGGCAATCACTTTCTTGGCCGTCTCTTTGGAATCGATGACTTCCGCTTCTTTCGCAATAACCTTCCTGCTCTCCTTCACCGTCGCATCCAAGATTCTTCCCATCAGTTTGTCCGGATCCAACGTGACTTCGTGCCTCACTTCGCGGTACGGCGTTTCCAAAAATCCGTATTCGTTCACACGTGCGAAGCCTGCCAAGTGAACGACGAGCCCGATATTCGGACCTTCCGGTGTGGCAATCGGGCAGATGCGCCCGTAGTGGCTGGTGTGCACGTCGCGCACGTCGAACGATGCGCGCTCACGACTCAGACCTCCGGGACCCATCGCGGACAAGCGTCGCTTATGAGCGAGCTCTGCGAGCGGGTTCGTTTGATCCATGAACTGACTGAGCTGGGACGACGCGAAGAATTCGCGCATGGCAGCCGTGATCGGACGGCAGTTGATGAGCTGCGTCGGCGTCACCGTTTCCATGTCCATCACCGTCATACGGTCTTTGATGATGCGCTCGGTGCGGACAAGGCCGACGCGGTACTTGTTCTGGACAAGCTCACCCACGGAGCGCACGCGGCGATTACTGAGGTGATCGATGTCATCGGCCACGCCCTCACCGTTGTTCAAGCGCACCAATTCTTTCAGGATTTCGATGAAATCCTTCACCTGGAAGACGCGGTGCTGCTCGTCACTGGGCGTATGCACATTGAAGCGGCGATTGAGTTTGTAACGCGCGATGGTGCCCATGTCGTACTTCTTGAAATCGAAGAAGAGCGAATCGATGAGCTGTTTCGCGTTCTCCGGCGTCGCCAGATCCCCGGGGCGGATCTTGCGGTACACGCTTTGGTACGCTTCCTCCACCGTGCGGACGGAATCTTTATCCAGCGTCACTTGGATGTAATCTTGCTCCTTCTTCGAAACATCACTGAAGAGATCGATGATTTTGGTATCGGTGTCATACCCGAACACGCGGAGCAGCTGCGTGATGGGAATTTTTCTCTTGCGGTCGATCTTGCACGTGATGATGCCGCGACGATCGGTCTCGACTTCCAACCACACGCCCCGCTTGGGGATGATTTTCGCTGCGTGATACTTGGGATGATCCGGCATTTTGGAAAAGAACACGCCCGGACTGCGCACGAGCTGGTGCACCACGACGCGCTCAATGCCATCGACAATGAACGTACCCGAGTCCGTCATGAGAGGGATGGAACCCAAGAACACATCTTGTTCTTTGATTTCCCCCGTCTCGCGGTTGATGAGCTGCACATGGCCTTTCATAGCCGCTTCGTAGCTCAAGTTGCGGCGGCGGCATGTGTCGGGATCGTACTTTGGAGGATCAAATGTATGGCCCAGGATGCGCAGTTCCAGTTTCTTGCCGGAGAAGTCCGTGATCGGGCTGATTTCTTCAAGTAATTCTTTCAATCCTTCTGTCAGGAACCATTTGTAGCTGAGTAACTGCATTTCAATGAGAGATGGCACGTGCGGATTTCCTTCATCATCGACGAAATAGCAGCGACCATCCTCCACTTTGTGCACTTTCAAATACGCCGGAAAAGAATGCGAGACGGACGGAATGCGTCCCGCTCCCGGAACAATGTGCGGAATGACTTGCGGCAAGACTTCCTTCTCCACTTGCATTTGGTACGCACGCTTCGGCGGCATTACGATTTTCTTTGCAGGAGCCTTGAGGATGTCCTGCTGTTGCTGCTTCTTTCCGTCCATCTTCGTCATCACTTTCTTTTGCAGAGGTGCAAGAATCTTTTTTGGAGCGACCTTCACCGGCGCTTTCACTGCAACTTTCGGAGCGATCTTTGTAATCTTCTTCACATGCACGATTTTTTTCTTCTTAGCGGGCTTGGCTTTTTTGACCTGCTTTTTTTTCTTCACGACCGCTTTTTTAATTTTCTTCGGCCTGCCCGCCATAGCCTTGGCGGAGGAGGGTGCTACCTTTTTCTTTTTAACAGGTTTAGAGGGTTTCTTCTTCTTAGCCATAAAAAAGAGTGTGGAAAGATGTGCCCCGGCCTCATCAAAAAAATATTGATGGGACGGGATGCACAGCTCTCAGAACACAATCGAAAGCCGCTGTGACCGGGAAATTTTAAAGGAAACCGCCTTGAAGTCAAATCCAAACGACAGCATGTCATTTCCGGCGGTCATACAACAAAACTGGTCAAAAAAGGCGTTTTATGCCTCTCCGAAGCGCCTTGTGACCTCATTCCAGTTCACCACGTTCCAAAACGCAGTGATGTAGTCCGGCCGCTTGTTTTGGTACTTGAGGTAGTACGCATGCTCCCAAACATCCAGTCCCAGGATGGGGGTTCTTCCTTCCATCAAAGGGGAATCTTGGTTCGCTGTGTTCTCCACTTTCAGCTTCCCATTGTCCACAACCAGCCATGCCCAGCCGGAGCCGAAGCGATTCGTGGCTGCATCATTGAACTGCTTTTGAAACGTATCGAAGGAGCCGAACCCGCTCTCGATCCCCTTCGCAAGATCACCGGAAGGTTTGCCTCCACCTTCGGGTGAAAGAACTGTCCAGAAGAGACTGTGATTCGCATGGCCACCGCCATGGTTGCGGACTGCGGTTTGTTTCTCTGCAGGCACGTCTTTGATCTTTGTGAGCAATTCCTGCACAGCCATCTTTTCCCACTCCGTTCCTGCAATCGCTGCGTTCAATTTATCGATGTATGCTTGATGATGCTTGGTGTGATGGATCTCCATGGTCTTCGCATCGAAATGCGGCTCCAGGGCATTATAGGCGTACGGCAGAGCAGGAAGTGTATGAGGCATAGTTTTTTGGAGTACTGGAGTACTAGAATACTCGAATATTGGGGCAATATGAAGCGAATGGTGAATATTTCTAATCCCAATAGTCCAATACTCCATTATTCCAGTATTCTTGTTTCAAATGGATATACGTCTTCTCACATCGGTGGAGGATCTCACCGCCTACGACCTGCGCGTGAAATCGCATCCGCAGGGTCAGCTGTGGCAGTCACTGGAATGGAAAAAATATCAGGAAGCCTTGGGACGAGACGTACGCATCTATCAAGATGATCAATCGTCCGCTCTGGTCGTGATTGATCGTACTGCGTTTGGTCTCTCGACATGGGATGTGCCGCGCGGACCGCTTACGGCAATGGACAATGGACAACTGACAATGAACAACGTGCTGGAATATATCGTTTCAGAAGCTCGAAAAGATAAATCGCTCAGCGTCTATTTCTCACCACTGAAACCCATTGTCCATTGTCCATTGTCAGTTGTTCATTCCGTAAGGCATGAGCAGCCCCAAGCCACCCGCATCATTGATCTCACCAAATCGGAAGAAGAGATCCTCGCGCAGATGCATCAAAAAGGACGTTACAATATCAAGGTGGCGGAGAAGCATGGAGTTATGATCGAACAATCGCAAGACATCGATGCGTTCTACGAACTGATGAAGAAAACTTCCGAACGCGACCGGTTTGGAAAGCATTCAAAGAATCACTACGGAGCCATGCTCAAACATCTTCCAGGGGCATTCTTGATGATCGCTCAGCACGACAAAAAGCCCATCGCAGGATTGATGGGAGTCCTGTGGAATGGGCTGGGCGTCTACTACTACGGAGCCTCTTCCCATGCCTACCGCGCCCTGATGGCACCGTATGCCCTCCAGTGGGCTGCCATGCGGCACTGCAAGGCATCAGGATACCATTCTTATGACCTTTTCGGCATTGCCCCCCCATCCTCAGATTCCAGTCATCCTTGGGTCGGCATCAGCGATTTTAAAGCCAAATTTGGAGGACAAGTAATCGAATATCCACCGGAGCGCGAGATCGTTATTCGTCCCCTTTTAAAGACTCTTCTGAGTCTCAAACGAAAGTTATTTCGATAAAAAATTTACGCCCTTCCCCTCTCCCATCGGGAGAGGGGTGCCCCGCAAGAGCGGGGCGGGGTGAGGGAAAAATAAACAACATACCAAAAACCCCCCGCTTGCGCGGGGGGTCTTGGTTTTGGTAACGAACCAAATGTCCTGGGCTAAGCCTTAGCTCTGGTAGCTGGTGGACTTAACAACCGTCTCTGGGTACTCAATCCAGTAAAAGTTGGTTGTGGTCGTGTCCTTATCCAACCAATGGATGTGGTTAGATGTGGAATTATCGCTTCGGAACGTCTTCTGGCTCAGACTTGTAAAGTCTTGCATGGAAACTTGAAGCGTAGAGGCAGCAGAGCTGCTGATCTGGGCATTCACGACATTTCCCTCAAGAACCAATGTTAGATCGGAGCCTTGATCAACCTCGGTGTTAACTGCATCTGCATCAAGCCCCTTACACTCGACGACGAACGAGCCGGAAGCGCTGCCATTCGGTTGACCTGACAGCTTATTCGTGGTGTTCGTGTAGAACGGAGTACAGGTGGCTTTCGTGGAGGAATCGGCTTTGTTGTAGAGCTTGAAGCCGGAACCATTCAAGTTCACGTTTGTCGCCGTGACGTTGAAGATGATACCCGAGAGGACTGCGTCGTTAAGACCGTCCTTCGAGTTTGTGTGCGCAGCAGCCGAGAACTTGAACTGACCGACCGGAGATATTCCTGTCGGGACGTTCGTTCCGTTGGCATCCGGGTTGGCGTTCGTGATGGAGATGATCTTCGCCAAGACCGTTTCGTTGCGGTTGCCGACGATAATGCTGTTCACCGTAGCCGTGGCCGTACCTATGAAGACTTCGCCATCACTGGTGGTGTCAGCATCGTTCGCAATCAAGTTGTTGCTGGATTCATCACCGCGGGCGCGGACTGCGCCGGAACCCGTGGAGTTGTTGGAAGCAGCAGTGTGGTTAATGTAGAGCTGGACAACATCATTGCTGGTTGCGCCGCCAACGTCAGTCTTCAATCGTGGGCGGACAATAACGTCAATATCGGATCCTTCCGGAACGATGAGCTGACGCGTTTCCATGTTTGCACAGAAGCTCTTGACAGCAGAGAGTTCCGTTCCGTTGTTCACGAGAGTCACATCATCGCTTCCACAGCCACCGATGGTGGCGAGGGCAAAGAATGTAGACTCACCTTCCTTGTAGAGTTCAAGACGATCAACCGAACCGGCAATGCCTCCGGAAGAGGTGAACTGCAGATCCGTAACATCGATCGGCTCGTTCTCTGCGTGGAATTGCAAGCGGAGAATCGCTTCACCCAATGATCCGCCAAGGACTTGGCGAGATTTCGTCGGAGTGGAATCCTTCGTAACGAAGAGATCACCCTGGGAAACCAAGCTCCAAAGCTGAGAGTTGGCCGTCGTAACCGTGATGTCACAGTTCGTTTCAGCCGTGGCATCCGTATCGGTCTGACATTCCGGACCGTTGTTGGAGTCGATACCGGAAAGGCTGGATCCGTCATCGAGTTCTTCCGCTTCGATGTAGGAAGCCTGGACTGTCGAACCCGTATCGAATTGGAGTTGGAGGTGCCGGCTCGTCAAGGACGAAGCGATGTCGGCATGGACTTCGAAGAGAACAGTCTCTTCTTTCGGAATGACGAATCCGCCGCCTGCGAGTTCAGCAAAGGTCACTCTGCTGGTCTGCGAAGCAACACCGTCTTCCAAGACCGTGTCGACTTTGCTGTCTCCGTCGCTGTCCACCCAGAGCGCGTAGTTCTGAGCGTTCAAGAGCGATCCGGAAGCTGCGGCGAAGAGAGACTTGGTGAAGAGAATGTCTTCGGCTTCACCAGCGCGCATTTCGAAGCGGAGGAGGGTCACGTTCTTGGCATTGCGAACCGCCGTGTCGCTGGTGCCAATGGCCTTCACGGCAACCGTGAGGCTGGCGTTGGCGATGCGGTGGAAGTTGCCTGCGATGTTGCCGCGTGGGCGAACATCGTTGACGCGATCACCGGTGCTGACGCCTTCAACGGCCATTTGGTACGCAGTGGATTCCGTAAGGAGTCCGCCGAAGGTGCATCCGACAGTGTTTGTGCCGGTGCTCAAGTGCGTGGGTTCTCCGCAGATAACGATGCGGAAACGATCGCCGGAGCGCGGCGATGCCGTGGAACCGTTGTCGATAAAGTCACCGCGGAATTCCCATGTCTCTTTTCCGTTCACGATGAAGTCATCGAAGCGATACACCTGGAAGGAGCCTGTCGCCGTCAAACCATCGGACTTCTGACCGAAGTCGGATGTGCCGGTGAGGCGGACGCCGTCGATGGTGCGACCCGTTGTCTTGTTACGGATTTCAACGTCCTCGAGAACTTCGTGAACGTTGTCCGTGGATGTGCCATTGCGGAGCGTGAGCGCATAACCCGTACTCGTCGTGGCCTGGACGGCAATGAAGAGGTCTTTGATATCCACCCTTTCACCGCCTGTCGTGAAGAGAATGTTCGCGAAGATCGCGTCGTTGTCATCTCTTGTGTAGCTCTGTTGCGCAGGTCCGCTGATCTCGACGGTGAATTCACCGGCGTCGATCGTCACGGTGTCCGGGAGCGTTGCCGTCTCGGTGGGCAGAGTGATCTGCGAACCGTAGAGTTGTCCGTTCACGCCGTATCCGTACAGGGAACCGACGGCGAAGATATCGGATGTCTCTTCAAAATGCATGATGACGCTGTCTCCCGCGCCGCCCATGATGTCGGCAATGACTTCGAGTGTGATTTTGTCACCCTCGAGAACCGTAAAGGGAGGATCGAAAACAAGCGTGACGAAATCACCGACCGTCTGGGCAACCGTGTTCGTGAGAACCGTGCCATCTGTGCGGCGGATCGCGATGTTCGTAAAGTCACCGTCAGAAGCCGAACTGTTCTGTTCGAATGTCATGGAGTAGAACGTCTGGTCTTCGACGGAGTTCGTGGACAATTCAAACTTACCGATCACAACGCCCTTGTTGCCCACTTCCACCTCATCGGGGGAAACGGTGCGGTAAGCGATGGAAACGGTGCCGCTGGTGATGGCGGCGATGCGGAACGTGTTGCCGCGGAGCGGGAAGTTACCCGTCACTTCCTTGGCGTTCGACACGAGGTCGGACGGCAATTCAACGACGAAATTGTGCTCTGCACCGGCAGTCAAGCTCGTGGCAAAGTCGGCGACAAAGTCGACCGTAACCGTGTCACAAGCGTTGATGACGAGCGGCGAAGAGAAACGAAGCTCGGAGGTCTGATCCTCGGAGTCGATGGTGCGCTTGCGGGAAACGCGAGCGCCGTCGATGGCGGCGTAGACGCCACTGATGTCAGCGACTGCACCGAAGCCTTCGTGGAGGATTGTGAGATCTTCGATCGTGACGCTGTCATCGCAGGAAGCCGTCAAATCGGTCGAGAGAAGGACGACGCCAACGGCACCTTGCGGAACCGTGTCGCCGACCGGGTTGGAAGCGGAAACGGACACCTCCAGAACGCCATCACCCTTTACGAGGGTGGTGTAGCCCGGGAATGTGTCGCTGTCACTAAACGTATCTCCGCCTGCCGTCAGCATATCGGAGACGGACAGTGTGTACTCGTGGCTTGCTTCCATGGCTTGCACGAGTGTCAGTTCCACCGTGTCATCGCCATCGCCGGCGTTTGAAACGACAGCGGAAGCGATTTCGACATCGGAACCGTTCGTGATGGAGTAGTGATCAACGTCCTCAGCCGCCTCGACATCGAGGGGCGTGCTGAACTCCACTTCCACCGTGGTGGACGAAGTTGCAACGACGTTGGAAATCGCAGCGGACGTTGTGTCATCGCCGCCGCAGTCCACACCGTAGGTGAGACCTTGGTCAACGCGATGGAGCATGACGACCATTTCTGCGCGGTTCATGTTGTCGGCGGGGCGAACGCGTCCCGTCGCATCGTCACCCTGGAGGACGCAGCTGTCCGCGGCCGTCTGAATGACGTCCGTGTACCACTGTCCGCTTGGGTTATCGACGAATTGAGGAGCGTCACCCGTCGCCTCGAGCCCGAAGGCGCGGACGATGAGAGCTGCCGCCTCTGCGCGGTTGATGTTAGCGCCCGGGCGAGCGTAGCAAGGATGCGAGCCGTAGCAGTTATTGTCGCCGCGGACCCAGCCTTCTTTGCCTGCCTCTTCCATGTAACCGTAGTACCAAGCAGACGTCGCGACGTCATTGAAGCTCGGGACGGCCGGTGCCGAGGAGAGGATGCCTCCGTTCAGCTCGACAACGAGCTTGACGAATTCCGCACGATTGGCGGTCTCGCCACCCCGGAAGCGGGGTTGACTGGCATCGAGGTAGCCTGCATCCAAAAATGCATCAACGGCTTCCTCGTACCAGACGCCTGCGGGGACGTCGCTGTAGGCGGCAATCACCGTGCTCACTTGCGTGAGGGTGACAGCAGCAACAGAGATCCCTGCGAGGACTTTCTTCAAACGAGAGAATTCCATAAAGGTAAGAAGAAATGAGAAAATAAAAACAAAGGAGAGTGAAACGATCTCAAGAGATCGCTTTTGATTCTAGTTGGGGGATTACGACGAAAGCTCCGGGGAATCCGTCTCTCGTGCGAGATGAGTGTGCGCGATGGCAACACTCTTCTCCTTAAATCTAAAGAGGTGACATCGAGAGGGGATACCTTATATATAGCGCGTGGCAGAGACTGCCCGGCGAGTGGAGTTTTTCCCGTAATCAATCTGTAAACACGAAACAGCTCCTTCATCCCGCGCATGCGGGACGAATGAGGTGGGTTGTGAATCTTGTCCCGTAATGCGGGGGCAAGTTGCCGAAATGTGAAGGAGCATGGACGTTCGGTGAGACCCCACCCGGTCTTAGATTTTCAGGCGGATCTGGGAGATCCTACCGAAGGCGCAAAGCGAGACGCAAGCGCCAAAGAAGGGTGTGTCGCCTTATGGAACGTGAAAGAAGCCACTCTGTTACGGTCTCCGGAGACACCTGCTCCGCCTACGGTGCGCTGAAATGGCGAAATCTCCTGGTTTATCGCATACAAATTGAGTTCAATGGCTGAATTTTGCCTCAAATGGCGGCAAAAAAATGATATTGCGAAAAAAGTCATTTATTTTGGTAATTATGTTCATACGTGGAGGAAACCTGACATTGCGTGCAGTAAAATTCACGGGAACGGTAAAAAATGAGCTTTTTTGGCTTCATACAGGCAAAAACTCAGATAAATACGGATTAGAGCCTCCTGACCGTCTGTTCCCCTCCTTCGTCACGCACTTCATATCCCAATGCTTTGATCTGATCACGCAAACGATCGGATGCGGCAAAATTTTTCGCAGCGCGCGCATTCTTTCTCTCCGCAAGAAGTGATTGCACGTCATTTGGGATCGATTGCTCTTCCGCCTCAAAACAGCCGAATGTTTTTCGCACGACGGATTGGAACACCTGAATTCCCGCTTTCTCTTGCGACGAAAGTGATGCACTGCGCGACCACGTCATGCAATCGAACACGACGGCGAGCGCCGCAGGCGTATTCAAATCACTCTCCATCGCATCTCTAAATTTCTTCTCCCAGTCCCCTACCGTACTTACCGTACTTACCTTACTTTCCTTACCTACCTTACCAACCGCGTTATCTATATCTCCACCCTCTTCCATCCACTCCAGAATTTTCCGCCGCGCCTTGTGCGCATCATCCAAACCTTTCTTCGTGAACTTGAGTTGCGTGCGGTAGTGCACCGAGAGAAGGTAATACCGAAGATCGAGCGGCGAGTACCCCATGGAAACAATATCGGGGACAGTTAACACATTGCCAAGACTCTTTGACATCTTGGTTTCACCTAAATCGATCCTCCTCTTATGAAGCCACAGTTTCACGAACGGTTTTTGCCCCGAGCATTCGCTCTGCGCGATCTCGCATTCATGGTGCGGAAAAATATTGTCCTCACCGCCGGTGTGCAGGTCGATCTTCTCGCCCAAAAATTTTCTGCTCATGGCACTACACTCTATGTGCCAACCGGGGAATCCCGAGGTTGCATCTTCTCCTTCACTCTTGGAAATTTTTCCCGTCGCAAAATTCCAACGTAACAAGTGATGCGCGTTCGCTCCCACGCATTTTTTCCACAATGCAAAATCCGCAGGATGTTTTTTTTCTTCTTTGATTTCCACGCGCGCACCAGCATTTAAATTTTCGACGGTATTGCCGGAAAGGGCTCCATACTGCGGAAAACTCGTTACAGAGAAATACACTCCATCCGACGTTTCGTACGCATTCCCCTTCTCCAATAATTCTCGAATGATGACGAGCATTTCCGGAACATTTTCCGTCGCGCGCGGACGGTGCGCAGGCTCCAGCATGTTGAGAGCCTTCTCATCTTCCAAATACATCGCTTCATATTTTTTTGCGATCGCGAGAGGATCTGTCTTTTCCTCACGCGCCTGTTTCTCCACTTTATCTTCTCCATCATCTTGGTCCTTTAAGAGGTGTCCGACATCGGTGATATTTTTCACATGCTTCACGTGGTATCCGCTCACCTCCAAAAAACGCCGCAGAAGATCCGCCATTAAGAAGGAAGAGTAATTTCCGATGTGCGGACGTCCGTAAACCGTGGGACCGCACGTATACATGGTCACGAGTTTAGGATCGTGCGGTGCAAACACTTCTTCTTTCTTGGAGTAGGTGTTGTAGAGCTTGAGAGCCATTGAAGGAAGGCTACACAAAAAAACCCGACGGCGCACCTAATGCGCGCCGCCGGGGATGAATGCCTAATCCGTCTAGCGGACAGGCATTCTGTTGGCGCGGCGAGACGATCGATCATTGGTAGCCGCATCACCTTCACGACGAGGAACGAGTTCCGACCGCACGATGCGGACGTCGCTCGGTGCCTCGATACCGATGGTGACTCGGTTTCCAATCACCCGACTGACAACCAACGTAATGTTGTCGCCAATCTGAATCCTCTCACCGACTCTACGAGATAAAACCAACATTGCACCAACTCCTTTTCGTAAGGAGCCACCAGTTGCCGCATGAAGCAAATGAAATCATATTCGCTTGAACTTCATGGGGTAGAGCTGGGTATCAAACGCTGATAAAACTCACCGCTTGGTACCCGGCTCATTGATTTAAAAGAACCTAAATATATTATACTAATTCACTATTTTGTCAAATACCTGTGCAGACCCTTATTTTCCTTTGAAAGGCAAAACGGTGCAAGGGTTAAAAGGACTTTCCTCCGGGATCACACGACAGGAGCAGATAGCCGATGGATACGATGCTTAGTGTGAAGCCCGGTAGATACTCTCAATCGCCGCATCGAGCGCGGCAGTGAATTCTTCGTCGCTCTGGTCAGCGCGGAGATTCTCGACGAGTGCGCGGGAAAAGCTCGCAGTCATGCCGCGATTTTGCGACAGCATTTCGTTTGCCTTCGCACAACTGTAACCGCCCGAGAGGGCGACGACCCGGAGCACACGGGGGTGCTTGATGAGCGGCTCGTAGTAGTTTGCCGTGTCCGGCAGTGTCAGTTTCAGCATGACTTGCACGTCGCTCGGCAATGCATCTAGGTGCTTTATTATGACTTCGCGCAGCAGAAATTCACATGCAGGTTTCTCCGGAGATTTGATGTTTACTTCGGGTTCCAGGATCGGCATGAGACCCGCCGCCGTGATCGTAGCACCGATGGTGAACTGCTGATCGACGATCGCTGCGATGCCCTGTGCGTTTGCGCTACCAATGACTGAACGCATTTTGGTTCCGAAGATGCCATGCTTGTTGGCGCTTTGGAGGCGCTCCGTAAGCCCGGTCATCGGTTTCATGAGCTGTACACCGTCCTTCTCTTCTTCCAGCCCTTCGTCGATCTTCAGAAATGGGACGATGGTTTTTGTGTCTGCGAGGTACTTCGCCGCCGGTATTCCTTCGATGGTGCTATTCATCGTTTTCTCAAAGAGAATTGCACCGGAGATGCGCTGATCAAACGACGGATTCACGATCATCCGCGTGCGCATCGCATGCATCAGTGCGAACATCTTCTCCTTGTCCCCGCCCCAGGCGTTCTCCGGGATGCCATACGCAGCAAGAGCTTTTGGCGTAGAGCCGCCGCTCTGGTCGAGTGCGGCGATAAACCCTTTTCCTGCGATGCGTTTGGCGGCGATTTTTCTATCCATGATCGGGGGGGACATCGGCACGCACAGTACCGTTTTTGCATAAGCGGTGCAAACAACACAATGCACACCTATTCGGAGATATCGATATGAATTATCATGTGTATCTTTGCAAAGAAATTGCTGTCGCATAATCGACATTTGAATTTATAGGATGGAGAACGTGTACAATTTTTTCGATGCATTCATTTTCCATTCCCCATCGCATCGAGCGAACGAAGAACAAAAGTTCCCGCGCGACATTCAAGGATGGAACCATCGTCATTCGCCTGGCACGGAGGCTTCTCCCCTGGGAGGAACAGAAACACATCGATGTCCTGCTCGGAAGGATGATGAAGGCCGCGCTCCGCGATGCAGAACGCCCGAGGATTGATCCGTTTTTGCCGCTGTTGGAGAACCGGTCAAAAAACATTGAAATTGCCCTCTGGACAGGTGAAACTCTCCGTTTCGATCTCAGAGCTGGAAAAAGGTTCCAAGCGCGTTCTGGGGCATCCGGATGGGAAATTACGTACCCTGAGCGCATAGTCCGTGCCTCGCTGCATCGCTTTCTATGGAAGACCCTCAGTTTTGCTCAGAAAGATTCAATCGATGCACTGGTGCGGGAGATCAATGAGCGAACACTGCGCGTCCCTATCCGAAACGTTTCTCTGCGCCCGATGCGATCGCGCTGGGGCAGTTGTTCACGCAACGGAAATATCGCACTTGCAACGGCTCTGCTCTTCACGACAAAGGAACTGATGGAGTATGTGATCATTCATGAGCTCACACATATGAAATACATGAATCATTCGAAAGCGTTTTGGAGCATGGTCGCTCTGCATTGTCCCGGTTACAAAGAATATCTGAAAGCGTTACGAAAATTACGTTTACCGAGCATCACATAATATCTCTCTACCTTTGCTTCTTTTTCAATCTTTTTTTTATAAGGCTTGCAAGAGCAGCATAATGCTGAGGATACTTTTCCCAAGAGGCTTCACCGTTCTGCAACATGATAACGAGCGTTCCCAAAGGTGCCTCTCCGTGCGCAGCTATTGCTGTCTCATAATCTCCCCCTGATTTCTTCTGTAAGTTATTAAAGAAGATGCGAAACTGAAAAAGGATCCCCATGGCATCCATAGTGTCTTGCTCTGAAGGAGGAACCAAAGGATTCCCTTCGATTTCTTCTGCCCAAAAGTCAGAGACCTCCTCAGGTTTCATAAGGAATCAGGTAGTTTTTCTATTCACCACCAACTGCTGCCCAATCCCGAAGAGCGTGGAGACTCCCCAGTAGAGTGACACTGCGGCGGGGAACTGGAATGCGAACACGCCGATCATGATGGGGAGGCCATAGAGCATAATGTTCTGCTGCATCTTTTGCGGGGACATGGGCTCTTTTTTCTTGTCGCCGACGTCCACCACTTTCTCCTTCGCTTTCTTGCGGTCGTTCAACGTGAAGGTGAGTTTCATTTGCAGGAATTGGAGAATGACAAGCGCAGCGGGCATCACATAGATGTCCGGTTTCAGGAGATCCAGCCACAAAAATTGCGTGCCGAATGTCCACGAAAGATGGCTGTAGAAACCGTAGATCAAGTGCTGCGAGAGTGCGAGGACGGAACCGTCGCGAATGACGTAGAAGAGCCCGATGAGCACCGGAAATTGCACGAGCATCGGCAAGCATGATTGAAAGGGATTCACCTTGTGTTCCTTCCAAAGTTTCATGGTTTCCTCTTGCATTTTTTTCGGGTCATCGCCGTATCTTTTCTTGAGCTCATCCAATTTCGGCTGCAACTTCTGCATTTCCTTTTGCCCTTGCAACGCGTGCTGTGTCGGGAAAAAGAGGATCAATTTCACGACGATGGTAAGGATAATGATGGCGATGCCAAGGCTGTGATCGGGGAGGAGTGATGCAATGAAGATCAAGAAATTTAAAAACGGCTTCGTGATGAATGTGCGGAAAATTTGCGTGAAGACGCCCGCTTCGTGGATGGAAAATTTTGCGACCACGTCGGGCTGATCGGCTGATTTCTCCGTAAGAGGAAGCCGAACGGCATAATTACCGAATGCGCCAAAAAGCGAGTACTTCCACGGAGCCAGATCGATCTGCATGCTCTCGCCTGTGGGAACGATGGTGAGCGGCGCACAGGGGAGTGCCGTCTCTTCCGTCTTCAATGGTTCTTTCGTCATATCCGGTTCACCGGTTGCGGCAAAGTACACATCCACCGGCGGCATGGGACATCTGTTTGCGAGCGTGAGATCTTTGGTCGTGCCGTTCTTGAGTGTGAGGAGGGGATGATGTCCCCCCTTCACCGTGGCATCCACGGCATGGATGGAAAGAACGGGCAGAGCAGGCTCGCCACCGAAACGCTCCGGGAAAAATGTTTTCAGCGCGAATTGGCTGAGCAGATAAATGGCTGCAAAGATCAACGCAAATTCGAGGAGTTGCCGTGGTTTCTTGGCGGATGCCATGACGTAAGAACGGAAAGGAACTTCCGGATATCTTCTTCGATCTCCGGAAATGCGCAGGTCAGACTAGAGGAACGAGGCAGAATCAACAACTGGGACGCGGGTATTTCTGGAATGCTTTTCACCGCGACGCGAAGCGCCTCCCTGCACCGCCTGCGCATACGATTGCGTTTGACGGAAGACGGTTCCGTCTTCGCGGAAATGAGCGTGCCGGCGTAGACCCCCGGTTTCGCGGGATCGATGGAAGGGTGTCTGGGCGCTCCGGCAATCCAGCGCACGGACAAATGCTTGCCCTTCCACATACTGCCCTTGCGGAGAACGTGGTCGTTTATTTTGCGACCGCGGAGACGGGAGAGTTTCATGAGATGCAAAGAATACAGAAGGATGCCAATGAGACCAATGAGACCAAGGAAATCGAAGAGATTCCCAAATCCTTGGTCTCATTGGTTTCCTTGGTTTCCGGCGTCTCCTCCTAGTATGCTCTCCGCATGGCTCAGCTCACCAAAGACCAAGTCCGGCACATCGCAAAGCTTGCGCGACTGCGTCTGACAGACGACGAGGTGGAGAAATTTTCTAAGGAGCTCACGTCCATCCTCGGTTACATAGAAATGCTGACAGAAGTCGACACGAGCAACGTGCAACCGACGACCAACGTGACGGGACTTACTGACTGTTTCCGCGAAGACGTGATAGCAAAAGACACTCCCACGACCGACGAATTGCTCGCGACCAGTCCTCTCCCCATCATCGAACAACAAATCCAGACGCCCTCCGCGCACGGGTGATCGTCCTACTGTGGTAATTCATGAACACATGCCTTCTCTCCCCCACACCATCAGCAACGCCGCCATGCTGCTGCGCAGCAAGAAAATTTCTTCCGTGGAGCTCACGAAAGCATGCATCGATCGTATCGAAAAAATCGATGCAACCCTGAATGCCGTGGTGCATAGGAATTTCCAGGGAGCCCTGGCACAAGCCAAAAAAGTTGATGCTTTGGGTACGTTCGAATCCCCTCTTTCAGGGATCCCCTACCTCGCCAAAGACGTGTACTGCGAGAAGGGAGTGACGACCACGGCTTGCTCCAATGTGCTCCGAAACAAAGACTACATCCCGCCCTTCGATTCGACGACCACCAAGCGATTGAAAGCTGCCAGTGCCATCAGTTTGGGAAAGACGAACACCGATGAATTTACGATGGGCGCATCCACGGAAACTTCCTGCTTTGGCGTTACCAAAAACCCGTGGGATTTGAGCCGCGTTGCCGGAGGTTCATCCGGCGGCTCTGCCGCCGCCGTTGCCGCCGATGAATGTTTCTTTGCACTTGCCACGGATACGGGAGGATCCATCCGCCAGCCTGCAGGCTTTTGTAACTGTGCAGGAATGCGAGTGACCTATGGCCGCACCAGCCGCTACGGCGTCATGAGCATGGCGAGCTCGCTGGATACCATCGGATGCATCACGAAAACAGTGGAGGATACTGCCATCGTCCTCTCTGCCATTGCGGGTGCAGATCCGCTGGATGGCACGACGGCGGATGTTCCCGTACCCGATTACCGCAAGGCGCTCACGGGCAATGTGAAAGGATTAAAGATCGGGTTGCCGAAGGAATATTTTATCGATGGCATGAACGCGGAAGTGGAAAGTGCCGTGCGCGATGCAGTGAAAGTGCTCAAAGATCTTGGTGCGACCGTGAAAGAGATCTCTCTCAAACATACGAAGTATGCAACGCCGACGTACTACGTGCTCTGCCCCAGCGAAGTCAGCAGCAACATGGCACGCTACGATGGCGTGCGGTACGGGCATACTGTGAAAGAACCAAAAGATTTGCTTGATTACTACGAACGTGTCCGAAGCGAAGGCTTTGGCCCGGAAGTGAAACGCCGCATCATGATTGGCACGTACGCGCTGTCCGCCGGCTACTACGATGCGTATTACCGACAAGCACAGAAAGTGCGCACGCTCATTTGTAAGGATTTTGAGGATGCATTCGAAGACGTGGATGTGATTCTTTCTCCGATATCGCCGACCCCTGCATTTAAGATTGGCGCGCACGCCGATGATCCTGTGGCCATGTATCTGGAAGATGTGTTCTTAGATGGCCAAGTAATGGCGGGCATTCCGTGCATGTCGGTGCAATGCGGATTCTCCAAAGAAAATTTGCCCATCGGACTCCAAATTATGGGTCCACAGTGGGGCGAGGAAATCGTCCTCCGCACCGGCGATGCGTACCAAAAAGCGACGGATTGGCATATGCGAAAGCCCAGGATCTAAACTTGGAATGGCTGGCCACGGACTTCGAGAAGTATATGGCGGAGCCACGTCATTCGAGAATGACAGTGGCGGAGCTGACGGGACTCGAACCCGCGACCTCTTCCGTGACAGGGAAGCGCTCTAACCAGCTGAGCTACAGCTCCAGGGTGGAGGAGAAACCGATTACAATCGCGCCGCGAGTTCTTTTCCGGTTCGCAAGCGGGTCATACAAATGCCGCTCAATTTTACCAAAAAGCGTGGCTGTAAACAATCTATGATGAAGCCTTACACCAAACTCGCCGCAATAACGTTCGCAAGCACTGCACACACGCCCGCCACCATCACCCAAACAAGAGCTGCGACCGTGAGTTCTATGTTGATTTTGGTGCGGTGCATATCCTTTATATTATAACATGAAATTCATTTTTTAACAAGATCCCGGATTCATCAAAAAACCGCCCCGGCAGGTATGCGCGGAGCGGTCTTTCTTATTGCTGATTAATCCACCCAGTTGAAATCATGCGTGAAGACATGATCGACCGGATTCGCGTCTACAGGATCACTGAAGAGTATCGATTTCAAATCGATGGCAGTGCGCAAATTGTTTGCGCCGCGTACAACACGAACGTCGTAACTTCCCACTAGCAACGGTGATTGAGGCACCAAAACCCACTGCGATCCGGTTTGCTGAATTGCGAGCGGAATGGCGTTTTGTCCGTTGGTTAGGATCAGATTTCCCACAGCGCCGCTCAAGTCACCTTCAACCGTGATTGCTTTGATAAACGCATTCGTCCCCGTGGCGGTGAAGCGAATGAGAGTGCGCTCACCCGCAACGCCGTTTGAATGCACATCTGTACTGAACTGAGCCGGTCCATTTGTCGCATCGAGAACGTCCACTACTTGTGGCTGCTGGCTTTGCGCAAGAACCGTGAGCAAATCTCCGCCGTGAATGACGTCATCCCCCGCACCTCCTTTGATACGGTCGTTGCCTTTTCCTCCCATAAGCACATCGTCACCGCTGTTGGCGTCGATGGTGTCATCTCCCTCGCCACCGAAAATCTGGTCTGCATTGCGGCTGCCAATGATGTCCAAGACAAGCGTCTTCACTTGGCGCCCATCCAACGTGAAGCCTGCCGACTTGCGGCCGTCCAAGCGCACACCGGAGACCAAGTTCGTATCGAACTTCGCGACCACTTGTCCGTTCACAAAGATGCACACGACATCGGTTTCCGTGATGCGGATATGCGGGCGCCCTTTGAACTTTTCGATGTTAATGAACCCATCAGGCTTCAGCTCCAACTGGATGCCGGAGTGGTCTTTCACCAAGCGGCCCGGAGGCGTGAGGAAATCGTTTCCCGTGAGCACAGGCGCAGGATCCGGATTCTCCAGCATCATGCGGTCTCGCGGCAGAGAGTCCGTGACAATGTCTTCGTTGGGATTAATAACATTCAGGTCATCATCACCATTGCCGATGCCGGAGGTTAATATGTCTGATCCAGGACCGCCGATGAGCGTGTCATCGCCATTGCCCCCCTTCAGGCGGTCATTGCCTGTTCCGCCATGCGCAAAGTCATTGCCTGCGCCGCCATCGAAGCTGTCATCCCCTTCGCCGCCAAAGAATTGATCTGCATTCCGGCTGCCAATGACATCCAGCACGAGCGTCTTCACTTGCCGCCCATCGAATGTAAAGCCTGCAGATTTGCGGCCGTCGACGCGGATGCCCGATACCAAATTGGTGTCGAATTTCGCAACAACTTGGTCGTTGACGAAAATGCACACCACATCCGTTTCTGTAACGCGGATGTTTGCGCGCCCTTTGAATTTTTCGATGTTGATGAATCCATCGGGCTTCAATTCCAACTGGATGCCGGAGTGGTCTTTCACCAAGCGGCCCGGAGGCGTAAGGAAATCGTTTCCGGTGAGCACAGGAGCTGCGTCCGGCGTTGCCTTCATTACGCGGTCTTGCCCGTTCGGGTCTGTGACAATGTCCTGCGCAGGTTCGATAATATTTAAATCATCATTGCGGTCGATTCCGGACGTGATGATGTTGGAACCATGGTCGACATTGGCTGCCATCATGCCGCGTTGCTCCAAGCGTTCACCCCCACTCAAAATCGCACGCAACTTTTTTGGGGCGCTTGAAGAAATTTTTCGGGAACGCGATGCCTCCTGGGGAGTTGGCATGGGTGTATTAAACTTGTACTTTTCTGCTGGCATAAAAAGTAAGGAAAAAGCGAGTAGTAGCGGAGTACTTTACATAATGCACCTTTCATAGTCAAGTATGCCATACGGAAGCGCTTTTCCCATTCAGGCTGCTATTGCAGGTACAACATCGGATTCTTCTTCACGCCGTTTAAGAGCACTTCAAAGTGCACGTGGATGCCTGTTTGGCCGTAGACGCGCCCCGTATTGCCCATCCAGGCTATCACTTGACCGCGCCCCACCACATCGCCCACCTTCACGTAGAGCTCTTTATTGTGCGCATAGAGCGTGATGAGCCCGTTGCCATGGTCTATCTCCACCACCGTGCCGTAGCCGCCGTTCCAGCCCCCTTGGTCGGCTCGTACGACGGTGCCTGCTTCGGCAGCGAAGATGGGGCCTCCGCCCTTGGTTTGAACATCCACGCCGTAATGGCCCGCGTGGTAGTACTGCGTGTACGTACAGTTGTTGCACGGGAGTTGGAGGACACCCAGCGTCGCGGCGGCGGCGGCCACCGCCGGGGGTGCCTGCGTGGAGGTCGGCTTGATGGTTGTTTTGAGTGTCACATCAGCATCCGGAATGTTGTCACCGAACTGCAGAGGTTTGTCCACGGATGCGATGGCGGGCGGCGTGCCCACGATGGGTGTGCCGCCGGGGATGATGAGCTGCTGATTTGCGACGATGAAGCCGCCTTCGATGTCATTTTGGCGCGCGATTTCCTCCGCGGAGATATCGTAGAGCTGCGCGATGCGCGAGAGCGTCTGGCCGCGCTTGACCGTGTGCAGCACGCCGTCCACGGGCAAGATGACGAGCTCCATGCCGGGACGGATGGGGCTGCCCGCCTGCAAATTGTTCACGGAGCGTATGGTCTGCACGCCGATGCCGTAGCGTTGCGACAGGCGCTCCAAACTGTCACCTTCCTGCACCGTGTGGACAATGCTCTCGGAGTACGCCAGACGCACGCCCTGCTGTCCGAGCGGCGATGATTTCATCAGGAATCCTTCTTCGACAAACAGAAATTGATCGGTGGGCACCACTTCATCTTCGAATGAGAGTGCGGCGTTCGGCACGTACGGCGGCAGGAGCGAGCCGCCAAAGAAGACTGCCAGGCAGAGCAGGCGCACACGCAGGGACAGCCGATGCTCGAAGGGGTTCAAACGCACGGAAGATTACAGAACGGAATGCTCGGAAAGAGCGTCCAAAATGTTGGTGAGATCTTTGTAGCGTTGCAGTGAGCCAAGCAACACCACCAGATACGTTCGATCTCCTTCGTGCACCACGGACATCAGGCACTGGCCTGCACCGTCGGTGGTGCCTGTCTTTCCCGCGACGACGCGCGGGTCCGCATGGAGCAGCGCGTGCGTGTGAGAGAGGCCGATGGCCTCGCCCGTGCGGCTGCGGATGATCTTCGTGGATGTTCCAAGACGATCCGCAATGACGGGGAAGCGAAAGGCGTAGCGCGCCAACCACGAGACATCCTTGGGCGTCGACCATTGATCGGTGTCATCGAGTCCGACCGGGTTCGCAAAGGACGTGTTTTTGAGTCCCAGTTCGGCCGCACGCCTGTTCATGGCAATGACGAATTCTTTTGCACTGCCGCTGTGGAAGACCGCGAGCGTCTCGGCGGCATCGTTCGCGGACGAGATGAGGAGCGCCGAGAGCAAATCACCCACGGTGAACTCTTGCCCCGGTTTCAGCGACACGGTGTTGCCGTTCATCTCCTCGACGGAGGGCGGAATCGTCACCCAAGCGGTGAGATCCGGATGCTGTTCAATGATGAGCACGGCCGTCATGAGTTTCGTTAAACTCGCGAGCGGTCGCCGCTGGGTTGCGGAGCGTTCATAGAGCACTTGCCCGCTGTCAAAATCCGTCACAATGATGCCCGACGCGGAGAATCGTTTGTCGATTTTCATTTCCCCCACGGAACGCGCAAGGAGCGGAGAAGGAGCGGCGATGGAAAGACCGCTGAGCGTGGGAAGATCCGGCACGGAGAGACCAAGCACCGGAAGCATCCCCATCAGCAAGACCGACAGGACGGAAGGAATCATTGCAAGCAGTGTAGAGATGAACCCCGGCTTGGGAAGGGTGCGACATGATTTTACGGTGAAAAAGAAAGGGATTGGTCAAGGGGCTATGAAAAGGATACTTGACGCAATGGCCATGATACTTTTCGTAGCAAGAAGACGAGACCAAGGAAACCAAGGAGACCAAAGAATTATTCCTTGGTTTCCTTGGTCTCCTTGGTTTCATTTTTTACCGATAGACGACTCTATCCGACAACCGGAGATCGATGTACCGCTCCACCTCTTCCTTCGGAATGGTTTCCAAAAAAAGTTTGAAGCGTGCCAAATGTTCGGCAAGCGGACTGCGGAGATCGAACCACAGATCGAACTCATCCGTGTGGAAGTGGAACTCGCGCGCACGCAGGAAGACAACGCGCCCCGTGACGGCCAATGCAAACTGATCGCGCAGCGCTTCTTCCGCCGCATACAGCACTTCCAACAGTTCCGGTTCCAACAGGATGGCTCCAGGCGTCGGGCGCACTCCCCAGTCCACGATGCTGATGACGGGAAGATCCGAGGCCGTCGCGGCAGAAGGATGCGTGACATAGCGGCCGTTCACCGTAAGGTAGTCCTCTGTCGAAATCACAACCGCACCCGATGCGTTCGTCGCCTCTCCTGCGAGCGACGGCTCCTCCGCTTCCGGCATCTCGATCGTGAGCTTCGCAATGATCTGTTCCAAGCGCATGGTGACAACCAGACGAGAAGGATAGTCTTTATCCACATCGATGTCCGTGGTATCGGCGGCGGATGCACGCACGAGTTCCCGCACTTCCTGCGCAGTGAGGAAGAGGAGATGCCTGCCGAAGAGCGGCGCCAGCGCGCGTTGGACTTTCTCCGCGTCAATGCGGAGATCCGATCGCACCACGCGAATCTCGCGCACCTGCACAATCGGGAAAAAGAGGAAAAGCGCGAGTCCCAGGAGCACAAATCCGATGCCGAGCAGAATGAGCCACCGCTGGAACATCTTCCGCCAGTCGGAAAAAATCTTTTCCGTACGACGCACAAAACGCCGCACGCGTTCGTGACGTTTTTTTGCATGGCGCTGATGGCGGCGCTCGGCGAAGGCGCGCGTTTGTCTTGTGACGGGACGATTGAAACGACGCGGCAAGCGGACACTCCGTTTAAGGGGCATGGCGGATATTGTACGTGTGCGCGGTTCGATTTCGTAGGGGCATCCCGCGCCTGCGGGACCGTGCCCCCTACAAATACATGATTTTCATGACGTAGGGGCGACGCATGCGTCGCCCCTACACGAAACCGCACACCCACAGCCATCAAACAAATCGGGTACGATACCCGTCATGAACATTGCCATTGTTGCCGACTGGCTTACCGTTTTCGGCGGCGCGGAGCGCGTCGTGGCCGAGTTGCATGCGGTCTTTCCGCAGGCACCGATCTTTACGACTGTCGCACATCACAAGAACATCGGACAGCTGAAGGATGCCGACCTGCGCACGAGTTCACTTCAAAAATGGTATCGATTATTCCCTGTGCACCAGCTGTTCATCAGCATGATGCCGCGCGCGGTCGAGCGATTTGATCTGACGGGTATGGAGGTAATTGTGAGCTCCTCTCACGCTGTTGCAAAAGGAATCATCCCACCATCAGACGCCGTGCATATTTGCTACTGCCACACTCCCATGCGCTACGCGTGGGAAATGGAAAAGGAATATTTGGATGATTTCCGTGTCCCGCAGTTCTTGCGCAAGTCCATCAAGAAACGTTTGAGTGATCTCCGACGGTGGGATATGACGACTGCAAGGCGCGTGGACGTCTTCCTGGCGAACTCCAAAGAAACGCAGGAACGCATCCGCAAAATTTATGGCCGCGAGAGCACGGTGTTGCCCCCGCCCGTGCATCAACGCTTTTTTGATATTCCATTGAACGCAGAGCGATCATCATTTCTTGCAGTCGGCAGATTGGTTCCCTATAAACGCTTTGATCTGTTGATCGCACTCGCAAACAAGCTGCATTTGCCATTAACGATCGTGGGCACCGGCCATGAAGAGCGTCGGCTGAAGGCTATGGCAGGCGCTACGATTACCTTCCGAGGCCGCGTGGAGGATGCAGAACTTCCCGAGTTGTATCGCTCCTCCAATGCTGTCTTCTTCGCACCCCATGAGGATGCCGGCATCGTGCCCATGGAAGCGCAAGCCTGCGGCACGCCCGTGATTGCGTACGGCAAAGGCGGAGCACTGGACACCATCATTGATGGTGAAACGGGAGTGTTTTTTGAAGAACAAACGGTGGAGAGTTTGGAAAAAACATTCCGGCGATTTTCCACAATCACATTCGATGAGGACAAGATTCGGGAACACGCAAAGAAGTTTTCTGCAGGTCAATTTCGAAAACAGTGGAAAGAAATTCTTGAAAAGGCATTGGCAAAAAATTAAGTAGTGAGTGAAATGGCGTCCTCTCTCCCTGTAGGGAGAGAGACAGAGAGAGGGTTATGCGAGAGTTTTTTATAACCCTCTCCCCGTCCCTCCCCCTTGAGGGGGAGGGAACGTCATACAGACTCTACTTAATTTTTTGCCAATGCCGGGTGTAAAATCCATTCATAATGCACCGCGACCCCCATTCCCACAAAGGCGAAAACGGCAAGGTGATGGTGATTGGAGGATCCAAACACCAGCATGGCGCTCCCCTCTTTTCTGCACTGGCTGCGGAAGCGAGTGGCGCGGATTTGATCTACGTAGCCGTACCCGCACGGCATGAAGGAGTTGCGAAAAATACTTCGCTCAATTTCCAAGTGCATTCGTTTGCCGGCGATGCGCTCGTGGAATCTGATCTTAAATCGCTCCTGGAACTCCTCGCGACCATGGATGCCGCCGTCATCGGACCGGGGCTCGGACGCTCGCCCAAGGAACAGGGCGTGATCCAAGAACTCATACAAGCCTGTCCCTGCGCCATGGTGCTGGATGCATCTGCATTGCAGCCGTGGACGCTGGATGCCATCGAAGAAAAAACAGCAGTGCTGACGCCGCATTTAGGCGAATTGGAACGAATGGGAATTGCACAGGATGAGATCGACCAGCGGTCGATCTCTACGCCATGCACCATCCTGTGCAAAGGCCCCATCGATCGCATATCTGGAGCCGATGGCCGCACGGAAGAAATAACAGGAGGGAATGCCGGGCTCACCGTCGGCGGCACGGGTGATGCGCTTGCCGGACTTACAGCAGGATTGATGGCACAGCATATGGATGCATTCGATGCCTGTGTCCTTGCAAGCAGAACGATCAAACGCGCGGGAGAACAATTGAAGAGCCATTACACGACGCGGGATGTGATTGGGGCAATTCCAGAGATCATAAAAAAGATGTAGAGATCGACCGCTGGTCGATCTCTGTACATTACAATTACATTAAACATGCTCGACCATCCCTTCACCATCTTCGCACCTTACGCGGACCGCCTCCGCATCGTTTTTTTCGACAAATCCGATCCCTCGATGAGTGATCATGACCGTGCAAAGCTACTTGGATGTGATCGCGCTGCAGCGCTGCACCAGATGCATGGCGCACGGGTTGTTCGCATCTCGGAAGAGAGTGATCGTACGGAACAAGCAGATGGCCTGATGACGGATCAAAAAAAATTGGTGCTGCAGATCCGCGCAGCGGATTGTCAGAATTTTATTGTCTACGCGACAGAAAAAAATATCGTCGGACTGCTGCATGTTGGGTGGAAAGGAATTCTTGCACAGGCAATCCCCTCTTTCTTCGCCACGCTCAAAAAAGAATTTGATGTGGATGCACAAGAAACACTCGTCGGCGCGGGACCATCGCTGTGTAAAAACTGTGCCGAGTTCAGCGATCCCCTCCTGGAACTTCCTGGCATTCCGAAGGATTGCATCGATGATCATCTCGTTGATCTTCCTGAGATCGCACTGCGGCAATTCTTAGATGTCGGGGTTCTAAAAAAATCTTTTGAGTGCATGCCCGGCTGCACCAAGCACGAGCCGGAGAAATTTTGGACGTACCGAGGCGGGGATCGGGAAGCCGTACAACAGGGCCACACGAATGTCTTGGCAGCGGTGCTTTTGCGAGAGTAGATTAAATGGCATGGCAAAGCAGCCGAACCTCGAAGAGAAAAACTGGCATTCGCACAGGCGATCGTGGATCAATCCCTGGATGAACTGAATATATTGATAAGCAGCGCATTGGAAGAAAACCGTAATAACATGGAAGCAGCACTGACGAAAGGCCGCCGAATCGCAGAGATTCAACCTCTAGACTATGACAGTTTATTTTTTATCTATGCTTTCACACGCAGTAACAGGGCTGCATTGGAGGCTATGATCGCAAAATCTTTACAAAGGATCCCGGAAGAATATCGCGACGCTGTACCAGAAAATTATTTAGACCGCGAAATGCCTAAACCGCCACCGCCCGTATTACACCATCACTGTGGTGGAGTCAGTATTTTGCAATAGTAAGGGCAAAAATCTCGGTATAATTCACTCAACGTTCAGAACATTTTCCCCAATGCTTTTTTGACAAAAAAGGCATCCGAATATTCACATCCACCTCTTTGTTCGATAGTCTGTGCAGAGTCTCGACGGCGCGTTAGGACAGTTACGTTTCTTCTCTAACTACTTGTTACGGGAGACTTAATCACTCCACACCGTGGTGCGGGGTTGCGGTCACCCACCTGGGCATCCAGGGACAAGCGTTCCTGCTCCGACGGCCGTTTTGATACATGGCGAAAGAAAACCTTCCAGGTTTTCTCTCACCGGCTCTCTTTCCGGCAAAGTTGCCGCTCCAGTCCCGCATTCGCGGGACTTCGCGGCTTTTTTTTAAGCCAAGCCCACCTCATATCAGCTGCTACACTCTCAATGTGTCTGCGCTAACAAATCGCATTGTGGCCGCAAATAAATTTCTTGCCCCCTACGCAGTCCCCCATCAGGGATTGCTGGGAAGAGTGAAAGCAGAACCGGAAGATGAAACGCGATCTCCGTTTCAACGTGATCGCGACAGGATCATTCACACGCAAGCATTCCGGAGGCTCCAGGGAAAGACGCAAGTGTTCGTCATTGGAGAAGGTGATCACTACCGAACGCGCCTTACGCACACCTTGGAAGTCGCGCAGATCAGCCGCGATATTGCAAGGACTCTGAGACTGAACGAAGACCTGGCGGAGTGCATAGCCCTTGCACATGATCTGGGACATCCGCCCTTTGGACATGCCGGTGAACAGGCATTGGACAAATGGATGCATGATCACGGCTCTTCGTTTGAACACAACCGCCAGTCTCTGCGGAATGTGACAACGCTGGAAGAGCATTCTTCGCTTATTGCAGGGCTGAATCTCAATAATGAAATCCTAGAAGGAATGCAGAAACACAGGACTCCACATGATCAAAGTACAGCCTCTGATCATGCTCATGATGACCACCGTGATCATGCTCAGCACAGATCACTCTCGCTGGAGGCGCAGGTAGTGAATCTTGCCGATGAGATCGCGTACACAGGCCACGATGTGGACGACGGACTCCGCGCAAAACTGTTCACGAACAAAGACTTGGATGGGAATGTGTTGTCGGCATCGGCATTGCAACGATGCAGTGAACGCGGAACCTCCGTGCGCGGCGGCATCATTCATTTACTGGTGATGGATTTGTACGCAGCAACGCAAAAATCCATCGAAAAAAATACTATAAAAAGTTTGGACGACGTGTATCGCGCATCGGAACTGATCGTCTGTTTTTCTTCGACCATGCAAAAAGAGTTGGACGCTCTCCGCGCATTTTTGTGGCAGCGGATGTATTTGGCACCCGCCGTGCAGAGTGCGAATGACGAGGGCAAAAAAATCGTCCTGGATCTGTGCGAACATCTCCTGAAACACCCGATAGAAAAAGTTTTGGCACTCCAAAAATCACACGGCGGAGAACTTGTGGAAGCGATCAAAGATTACGTCTCCGGGATGACAGATCAATTCGCTGCATCATCTCTCTTAAACATGGGCGGCAAGTAGCCTTCGGAATCGACTGCTCTGCCTTTCAAATACAATTCAAAGTGCAAGTGCGGCCCGGTGGAGAAGCCTGCGCCCGGGCTGCCCGGACGACCACCGGAGAGCGCAATGTCATCACCGCGTTTTACCCTGTCCCCTTCTTCCACGAGGAACGTTGTCACGTGACCGTAGAGCGTGACGAAGCCGCCGTCGTGTTCGATAGTGATGGAGTTGAATCCAAGTCCGTTGTCCGTGACTTCTTTCACGATACCGTCTGCCGCTGCGCGCACCGTGGTGCCCTGCAACGCGCGGATATCTGTGCCTTCGTGGACGAAGCCAAAGCGCTCTTCGTAGGCAGCATCATGGAATGGCGCAGAAATGCCCCTGGACGAGTCGACCGGCCAACCGAGGCGAATGTCCTCCTTGGAGGCTGCAAGTCCCCTACCGATCGATTGTGCACGACCCTGGGCCTCCCGAATTTGGTTCAGGGATGCCAGCATGAATTGCTCGGCGATGTGTTCATCTTGCAAGAGTCCACTGAGTGTCCGTGTGGCCTCGCGGAATTCTTCTTCCAGATCGGAATCGATCTCGCTGCCGAGTGAGCGGCGTTCCTCTTCCAACTGTTTCAGCTGATACCGCAAAATTTCTTCCTTGTGGTTCAGCAATGCCTGTTCGATTCTCCCCCTGCGCAAATCCTCCTCCGCCCGCTTCAGCTTCACCGCACTGTCCGTGTCATCGCCGCCTTGAGGGTCAATGAGATCAGCTGCATACGCATGATCATGATCTTGATCAGGCTCGGTTGATTGCCCTTGCATCTGCACGACATCCGCCTGGACTTTCGGCTGACTATGGAAATACGTGATGTCGGTAATCACCCACGCAATGCCTGCAATAAGCAGCAATGTAAGACCGGGGCGAGGGAGTTCTATTTGGATGTGCATTTCCCATCATTATAGCAAAAAAACACTGATTGAACCATGGTGCGCTGCAATTCAATCTGAGGATAACGTCAAGGACTCGCAGAGGTTTATACTGCGTTCCGATGCACATCAAAAGATCCGATTGGCTGATCTTCCTGGCACTCATGGTGCTGCCTTTTTTGGTCTTCGGTAGATCACTGTTCCATGACTTCGCACCCATCGACGATTGGTTCTTGATCGTCGAAAACCTGAGCGTCCACGGCATCACATTTGCAAACCTGAAGGCGATCTTCACGACATATGATCCGGAGCTCTACATCCCCTTCACGCTCCTGACCTTTCAGATCAATTACGTGATGGCGGAGCTGCAGCCGTTCGTCTATCACCTGACAAACATTCTGCTGCATGGTGCCAATGGGGTGCTTGTTTACTTTATTTTCAGGAGATCGACCCTCGGTCGATCTCTACCTTTTGTTTGTGCGCTGATTTTTCTGCTACATCCGATTCAAACGGAAACCGTCGTGTGGATTGCAGGACGCAAAGACCTCTTGTCCACTTTCTTTTACCTGTTGTCATTTCTCTTCTACGTGCGTTATCGCAATGGTATTCGAACATCGTATGCACTCAGCGTCATCTTTTTTGTCTGCGCACTTCTCTCCAAGGCTATGGCGATGACGTTGCCCGCCGTGTTGATCCTCTACGATCTCTTGATTGCGCGACGTCGCATCGATCGCACCTTCATCGCAGACAAAATTCCATACGTTCTGCTTTCGATTCTCTTCATTGTCATCGCACTGGGTGGCAAAGAACGTGTCATCGGTTCCAGCTCTGCGCTCGATACAATTTTGATGGCCGGAAAGAGTTCCGTATTCTACATCCAACAAATATTCTTGCCGTGGAATTTCAGCGTCTACTATCCGCAAGTGACGGATATTTCGCTGCTGAAAGCGGAATTTTTCATTCCCCTGCTCCTGGTTCTTGCTGCAATCGCACTCGCGATTTTCTTCCACAGAAAACATCCCATGATCTCCTTCGGAATCTTGTTTTACTTCATCACCCTATCTCCGACGTTCCTGAATTTCCACAAAGGCCAGGTGATATTCTTTGCAGTTGACCGCTACGCATACCTTCCATTCATCGGGATCCTTTTGATCATCATCGCAGTAATCAATCCCCTGTTCCACCGCATCCGATTCCCGCAAAAATTTGTACTGATCATGAGCATGCTCATGATACTGCTCTTGAGCATCCTCTCGATCAGGCAGACAGAAATCTGGGAAACCGGCGAGCGACTTTTTTCGCATGCACTAGGGCTCTATCCACGGTCGCTGAATGCACGGATTGACCTGGCACGGATCCACCGTGAAAGAGGGGAATATCAGAAAGCGTTTGATCTTCTGAAAGAAGGCCTCGCACTGGGAGATCACTCCGCACTGCGTCTGAATGCAGGCGTCATCTACGCACGAACAGGGGACGTGCAATCTGCGACAGAACAATTTGAAAAAGCCAAAGTGATGGATCCATTGAATCCCGAACCACATTTTTATTTGGGCTCGCTGTGGGAGCAGACAAATAATCCCACACTTGCACGTGAGGCATATACAAAAGCTGTTGAGCTGGATCCTTCCTACGTCATCGCACGCATTCGCTTGGCTCAATTATTGATTGCGGATGGAGAAATCGATGAAGCAAAAACACAGCTCCAGGAAGCCATTCGCTGGAACCCAAATTCCGTGGAAGCACGCGAGGCTTTGAACAAGATCCTTTGAGAATGGCAGGCGCGGTAGGGATCGAACCTACGACCTCAGGTTTTGGAGACCTGCGCTCTACCAACTGAGCTACGCGCCTATATACATATATTTTAGCTTGTTCTTAGGAACAGAGGAACGTGATATGGAATGCCTCTTATTTCTTCCACAAGCTCCACCAGCCCTTCTTCTCAGTTGCAGCTGTTTCCGTCTGTGCGGGGAGCAGTAAACGCTCTTGAAGAATCTTCATGAGGACATTCGTCTCGCGCTGACGCTCGGAGAGCTGCTCCAAGGATGTATTCAATGCTTTGATTTGTTCATCTTTTACTTTGAGCTGCTCCAGGAGTCCGCTGTTCATGCGCTCGATGAGTTTGTCGAACTCCGGATGCGCTGCTTCCTGTTTTTTCGCTTGTGCTTGCGCAATGTCTGCTCCGAATTTTTTGACGAGAAGTTCTGTGCTGATGGTGTACGCAAACGGTCGCTTCTGCTTTTTTAATTTCTCCGCCTCCTGGGGCAGGGGACGGATCTCCTTCCGCTCTTTGGCTGCAGCATTCTCCACCACCGTGCGCACAAAGCGACGAATAGTGATCTCTGCTTTGCTATATCGCTCGGCAGCTTCCTTGATGGAGATGAATTCTGCTGTGTTCATGGGAAGAGGTGGTAGGGGAGTGATCATCATCTGATCATGTGCATGATAATGATCATGCACAGTGCAGCAAGTGACAGAAACAATATTCACTTGATGGATGACCATGATCTTTGACTAATCATGATCATGATCGAGCATGATCATGCTGTCAGAGCTCTTACAGAAGAAAATTCTGTAAGTGATTTCGAAAGAGCCCTAGTTGCAAACAAAATGTGAAGTTGGCTATTCATGAAACATTTTTTGAAAGAAAAATGATCAGTGATCATGAACATAGACATGCACTGTGCATGAGGATGATCATCCCGGAAGAATGATCGAAACCTGATCATGCGTAGTCATGAGGATGATCAAGGGTGATCATGGCATGATCAAAGCACAATGTACGGAAGAAATATTGATCGTCGTCGTAGAGACGCGCGATTCGCGCGTCTCCACAAACGATTATTACGTTTCACAAATAATCGCGCCCATGGAAGGGCGCTCTCATTAATTTAATCATCGCTTACCCCCGCCTCTTCCACTTACTGGGACCACGCGCACGTTTTTTTGCGAGCAAGTCCGCAGCTTCGTCCAAGGTGATTGTTTCCACGGCAAATTTTTTGGTGAGAGATGCATTGGTTTTGCCATCCGTGACATACGGACCATAGCGACCGGCCTTCACATGAATAGTGGCTTTGGTTGCAGGATCTTCACCCAGAGTACGCAATGGTTCTGCTGCTTTTTTCTTGTCTGCAGCGGACGTGGTGATCATTAAAATGGCTTCCTCCAAATTGATTGTTCCGGGATCCTTGTCTTTGAGTGCAACAGACGATGTGCCGCACTTAAGATACGGACCAAAGCGTCCAAGTGCTGCGATAACCGGTTCTCCGTTATGAAGACCCAAGTCGCGCGGAAATTGCAGCAATGAAAGAGCTTGTTCCAACGTCACATCATCTATGGAGATGTGCTTTGGGATCGATGCGCTCTTTAATTTCACCTTCGCCTTCTTCTTTTTCTTGCCCTTTTCCTCGGGCGATGGGGGATCCAAACGTCCAAGCTGAACGTACGGACCGAAGCGACCAATGCGTGCGAGAATTTCCAGATCCGTGACAGGATCCCTGCCCAGCACACGCTCTTTCATCACGTCTTTCTTTTGGATTTCCTTGGTTTTGCTGTCCACAAGCGTCTTGAAAGGCTTGTAGAACGCACGGAGGAATTGCTCACCCGTGTGCGTTCCTTCGGCAATATCGTCCAGCTGTTGCTCCATTTTGGCCGTGAACGTCAGGTCGACGACATCTTTAAAATGTTCAGCCAATAGATCCGTCACCATGAAGGCAACATCTTCCGGTGCCAACTGCTTTCCTTCTTTACGGATATATCCACGCTGTTGGATGGTTGAGATTGTCGGTGCGTATGTGGATGGACGACCGATGCCTTCTTCCTCCAGCTTCTTCACAAGACTTGCTTCTGTGTAGCGTGGTGGCGGTTTGGTGAAGTGCTGCGTCGGAATCAGTTCATCCAATTCCAATGACTGGCCTTCTGCGAGCGACGGCAGGAATTTTTCACCGGATTGTTCGTGTTCTTCGCCTTCGCCTTTCTTTTCTTCACCTTCATCGCGGCCTTCTTCGTACACACGGAGGAATCCATCGAAGAGAACAGTCTGCCCCGTGGCACGGAACGTGTATTTACCTGCCTCGATATCTGCCCCCACACGCTTGAGTTCGGCGGCAGCCATCTGCGTAGCCATGGTGCGGTTCCAAATGAGCGTGTAGAGCTTGAGTTGCTGGTGATCCAAGACAGTGGCAAGAGATGCAGGTGTGCGATCCAGCTCTGTGGGACGAATGGCTTCGTGCGCTTCCTGTGCTCCTTTGGATTTCGTCTTATATTTGCGCGGCTCCGCCAGCACATACTCGCGGCCGTACTGCTCCGTGATGACGCGCTTGGCATCTTCCAATGCTTTGTCGCTGAGATTTACGCTGTCCGTACGCATGTAGGTGATAAGACCCATGTGTCCCTCTCCTTTCCCAAGACTGACACCTTCGTACAGCTGCTGCGCGACTGCCATGGTTTGTCGCACAGAGAAGCCAAGTTTGCGGGCACCTTCCTGCTGCAATGTCGATGTCGTAAATGGGGGTGGGGGAGTCTTCTTTAATTCTTTTTCTTCGATGGATTTCACTGTGTACGACGCCTCTTTTAAATCCGCCAGGACTTGTTTTGATTCGCTTTCGGAGGATGGCACGAATTTCTCGCCATCTTTTTTGCTGAGCGACGCAGTGAATTCTTCTTTTTTCTCGGTCTCCAGTTGCGCATCGACCGTCCAATACTCTTCCGACTTGAAGGCACGAATTTCGCGCTCGCGATCCACAATGATTTTCACCGCGACGGACTGCACGCGTCCTGCAGAAAGTCCTCGGTACACTTTTTTCCAGAGGAACGGAGAGAGCGTGTAACCGACGAGACGATCCAGAACTCTGCGCGCCTGCTGCGCATCCACCAGTTTCATATTGAGGGTGCGCGGCGTTTCGATGGCGTGATGAATGGCACTCTCAGTGATTTCGTGAAAGACGATGCGTTTTACTTTCTCCGGATCTTTCACCTTCAAAACTTGCGTCAGGTGCCAGCCAATGGCTTCCCCTTCACGATCTTCATCAGTCGCGATCCAGAGGTCATCCACTTCTTTCAATCTTGATTTAAGCATTTTCACCACCGCAGCTTTGCCCTCGGGCACTTCGTACTCCGGTGTGAAATCTCCCTCAACATCCACTGCCAGCGTGCTGGACGGGAGATCGCGGACATGGCCCATACTGGCTTCCACAATATAATCTTTCCCCAAAAACCGTTTGATGGTTTTGGCTTTTGCCGGACTTTCGACAATGACTAAATGCGACGACATGAAAAAATTAATGGAGATACAGTGAGTGCCAGCCTAGGGATAAAAATAAGAAGATGCAAAGTAGCAGGCATCGTTTCTGTCATTACTCGTAGCTGCGACGCCGCGTCGCAGCTACGGGATACAGAGAGTCTCCTGGATTGACAAGTAGACTATACGATATCGCTTTCACTGATTTTCCGCTTCGGGCAGCGAAGAATCGAGCATCTTTGGTGCTCACTCTTTTGCCCTAGCAGAAGCCATTTTTCGCTTCCTGCTGCCATTGGAAGAATCAAAGATTCCATTTTATGGCTTGCATCAGCCTTTTTTTGGTAGAAGACTTTGAGGTGATCCTATTTCCTTCCCCACTTCCTCTTATGTCCAAGCAGGATCTTATTGCCGCCATTGCGGACGCCTCCGGTATCACCAAGCGCGCAGCAGGTGACGCTCTCCAGGCTCTTATCAACATGGTCATCAAGAACCTTAAGAAAGGAACACCCGTGACCATTACCGGTTTTGGAACATTTAAAATCAGCCACCGCGCAGCGCGCATGGGCGTGAACCCACGGAACCCGATTCAAAAGATCTCCATCCCCGCGATGAAGGTCCCGTCGTTCAAGGCAGGAAAGACATTGAAGGACGCTGTCCGATAATTCTTTGAATCGTACTTAAGAAAAAGCCTCCGTAAGGAGGTTTTTTCGTGGATGCAAAGGAAACAAAGGAAGCAGAGGAAACAAAGGAATTTTCTTCTGAATCTTTTGTTTCCTCTGTTTCCTTTGCGTCTTCCCCGTATTTATAACTTCCGCTATCCTGCCTCGGCTATGAACGAAGCATTGCTCAAAGATATTCTTACGGGCCTTCTTACATTCCTGAATCTCCCTGCGGATGGACTCACTGTGAAAACGGAAGAGGACGGACTGACGCGCGTGGATATTCTTTCGTCCAACCCCAGCCGCATTATTGGCTGGCATGGGGAAACATTGAATGCCTTGCAGCATTTGGCCAAGTCGATGCTCCGCGCAAAAGAGAAACTGGAGCGCACGCCGTTCGTCGTGCTCGACGTCGATGGCTACCGCAAGATGCAGGAAGAGAAAGTCTGCAAGATCGCCGAACAGAAAGCGGACTTTGTGCGCCGCACGGGCAACCGTGTTGCACTGCAGCCCATGAGTCCGTACTTCCGCCGCATCGTGCACTTGTATGTGGCAAACAACCCGCAGCTCCAAGATTTGATGACAGAGAGCGTGGGGGAAGGAGACTACCGCCAGATAGTCATGCGCATGAAAGAAGAGAAAGGAGAAAGGAGTGAAGAACTTTCACCGGTTATCTCGCAGGATGATGGACTGGAAAATTTGGATGTGTAACGACAATGTTCAATTTCTAATTTTCATTGATCATTGATTCAATACTAGAATTCAAACATCGAATCGACCAATCTCCTTTCGAACGCTTCGATCAACTTTTCTTCCAGTGGTTGGTTTGCACGTGTGCGATCTTCAACCACTTCAAAGAGATCGCGCACGGTTTCTTCTCTGATTGCTCCTGAACGAAAAAAGCTCCGGAAGGCATTCGGATTTGGCACCCTATAAAGTTCCAGAATCCTCTCAGCGCGATCTATGGTCATTTTGCCTGGCATGGGAAAAGCCTAATGACAGAAAGAAGAACAGGCAAATCGATTGTTATTCTATTAATCGCGGGCAAGAATGCCCGCTCTTATTTTGCCTTATTTTTCTAATTTCTTCCATTCTTCGAGCAATTTTCTTTCTGCGCGAGACAGCTTCTTCGGAATCTCTATCTCCACTGTGACGTAGTGATCCCCCATACGGCTGCTATTTAAGAGGGGCAGGCCTTTGCCCTTCAAACGGAACACCTGCGCCGGTTGTGTGCCTTCTGGAATACGAAGCGTCACGGAGCCTTGGAGTGTCTCTACGTCGATCTCCGTGCCAAGGATGGCATCCAGAGCGCTGATGGTTGTTATTGTCCGAACATCCGTGCCATCGCGCACGAAGCGAGGATCTTCTTTTACGCGCACGTGCACGTACAAGTCTCCTGCGGATTTCCCTTGGCGGCCGGCATCACCCTCGCCACGGAGCCGCAGTGACTGTCCGTCTTCTATGCCCGCAGGAATATCGATACGAAGATCTTCTTGAATCGGCCTGCGTCCTTCGCCTTTGCATTCTTTACAGGGCTTCTCCGGAACTTTCCCGGATCCTTTGCATTGGGGACAGACAAAGCGTTGGCGGATCATCCCAAAGAACGATTGTGTTTGGCGTTCCACTTGGCCCGTACCGCCGCACTCCGTGCAGCGCGTGAGCGCGGAACCTTTTTCTGCGCCGGAGCCGCCGCAGGTTTCGCAGGATCGATTCCTCTCGATGCGCACGGTTTTTGCCGCACCTTTCAAAACTTCATGGAGATCGATGGCGATCTCCATCTCGCGGTCTGCCCCGCGCTCTTCTCGCTGCGCTCCACCGCGGGCACCGCCGAAGAAACTTTCGAAGATGTCCGAGAAATTTCCGCCCTCGGTGAAGCCGGAGAAATCAAATCCTCCAGCACCGCCTCCAAAGCCGCCCTGGCCGTTGCCCGTGGTTCCGAACTGATCGTACTGTTGTTTCTTTTTTGCATTGCCCAAAATTTCATACGCCTCGTTCACTTCCTTGAATTTTTGCTCGGCAGCTTTGTCCCCTTTGTGTTTATCCGGATGCAATTCTTTGCTCATTTTTCGGTACGCCTGCTTGATGTCGTCCACCGAGGCGTTTTTTTGGATGCCTAAGACATCGTAATAGTTCTTTGCCATACGGAGAGAATAGCAAAGAACTTGATTCTAAGTTTATTATGATTTTTTTGTAGAGACGCGCGATTCGCGCGTCTCTACGGAGCACGGATGGATTTGCACTTTCACAGCCCCTTTTTGGCTTGGTGGAGATGCAAGGAAGCCTTTTAGATAAGCCAAAAATATGCTATAATGGTCGGATGGTTTTCACTCAAAAAAACATCAGAAGCACGCTCTTGATTCTGGGTGTTTTCGCACTCCTGGGAGCGCTGTGGTTTGCGAGAACACATGGCTTGTCGTCCCTTCTGCAGGGACGCGTGCTGACGACGGAAACAAAACTGGAAATCCCCTGGCGCACGTTCGATCCGCCCGAACTCTTGAGCGGCGCAACCATCCCTTCGGATACGCATGTCATCATTCACATTCCCTTGGAAATAAAACGCATCGCTCGCAAGGTGCTCTTTGGGGACCAAGGAAATCGCATCCGATACTGGGGATATTGTTTCCCGGAAGACTACGATCCACGCAATATCGCACACAGAGCTCCCGGGTTCCCCGGAACCATGTTCCTGTCGGAAGCGGAGCGCAATGAACGTGAAGCGCAACGCCAGCGTTTGTTTCCGCAGTTCACCATTCACAATCCTCCGACTAGTAAAGAATTGACAATGCAGCAAAAAAAAATCAAAGGACAGATCCGTCATCAGCAGGAAATTTTCTACGGAGGAACCACCTGTTACGTGATGACGGAACAGCCGCTGCCTGTTGGATCGGATGATGACAATGATCGGCTGAATGCGTCGGAAGAGTCGGCGAACCGAACGGATCCGCAGAACCACGACACCGATGGCGACGGCATTGCCGACGGTGTGGAGGTGCATTCATTCAAAACCGACCCCCTCCGCAGAGATACGGATACGGACGGCCTTATCGACGGAATCGAAGATAGAAACAGAAACGGCAAAATAGACCAAGGGGAGACGAGTCCGTTCGAAAAAGATTCGGATCATGACGGACTCTGTGATGGTTACTGTCGCATCATCATTGGAGGTCGCCTGTGCAGTGAATTCTCCACGACGAAAAACTGCGTCCCCGGCGTGCAGGTGAAATGGCGCGGGGAGGACAAGAACCTCAACGGAAAAGTGGATACCGGCGAATCGAATCCGCTGAAAACCGATTCGGACGGCGATGGAATCCTGGACGAGCAAGAACACTATAACTGTCTCCTGGAGAAGAAAACTGATTGTTAAAAAGTGTCATTTCCTCTATACTCGTATGATGAACAAATATCACACAACGCTCACGGTACTCGGCATGCTGGCCGCTCTCGCGCCGCATGCGCATGCGTATGTCACGCCTGAGCAAGTTTTGCGGCAGAATGAGTACGAGGATTTTATTCCTTCGTATGAAGACAGTTACGACACGTACGAGGAAGATCACGAAGCGGCCACTGAGCCTTCTGGCATCCGCTATTCGAAGGGCACTCCGATCTATCGCGTACAGCAATCGAAGGGCCCGCACATGACGCTGAAAAAATATGCCCCTGTCGCAGAAGAGGAGGAACCATTGATCGACGAGAGTGTCGGCTTGGACACTGAGGAAGAGGAAAGCACGAACATCACACTGCAGTTGGATGCGAAGACACTCAGACTGTTGGAACGTCTTACGAGTCCGAAATCCGCCAATGTCTTGAGTCCGACGGCACACAGCGGTGCGCCGCTTGCTCCCACAGGCCCCGCGACCGTCATTGCCATGGGAGTGATGGGAGTGGCGATCTATGCCACGATGCGAAGGGCGAGACGTATGGGGGCGAGGGGGTAGGGAGTAGGAGATAGGAAGTAGAAAGTTCTCATCTGCAAATTTGCCGGTATTTTACTTTCTCGCAAAGAATTCATAGCAACTACCCCCTACTCCCTACCCCCTATTTCCTGGTATCGTATTCCTCTACGCCTTTTCAACGTTCCCTCACCGGCAAGCGGTGGCATCTGCAGACGGAGCACGGCACGGATCTCCGTACATTCATCGGAGAACGACAAAAAAAGATTGAAGGGCAGAATCGCGTCTCGCCATCGGCCGCGCTGTTTCCGGATCTTCCAAAGGCAATCGAGCGCATCGAACGAGCAGTGAGGGGTAGTGAGACCATCGCCATTTTCGGGGATTATGATTGCGACGGCGTCACCGCCGTCGCCATTCTGCAGCGTGCGTTCGCACGGCGCGGCGTGACACCGCACATCCTGTTGCCGCACCGCGAGCGGGATGGCTACGGGTTGGCTCCGAAACATATTCAGATCCTCCCGGAAAAGAAGGTGACGCTCCTCATCACCGTTGATACGGGCGTCACGGCACAACTCCCGATTCATATGGCTCGCGACGCGGGCATCGACGTGGTCGTGCTGGACCACCACACGCTGCCGAGAACTCTTCCTCCGGCAACGGCGATCCTGCACCCTGCTCTCGCACCCGATTTCCCCCTGCCGCACCCGTGCGCCGCGGGCGTCGCACTTTTGTTTATAGAAGCGTGGGAAAAGAATGCAGAGTGGCCGGAACGTGAGACGGATGTTGCGCTTGCGGCCATCGGTACGGTTGCCGATCTGGTACCCCTCCGGGGATGGAATCGCTCGCTGGTGCAAGCGGGTCTTCGTGCGCTGGAGAACATCAAGACAGGACCGCTGAAACTTCTTGCGGACACGGCGCGCTCGGGCGAGGAACCGCTCACGAGCAGAGCCATCGCTTTTCGCATTGCACCACGGCTCAATGCCGCCGGACGCATGGCCGATCCGCAGATAGCGCTCAACGCTCTTTTGGGGGATGAAGCGGCGCTGCACTCACTCCATGCATTGAACAGCGAGCGTCAGGAACTCACAAAAACACTGATGGAGCATGCGCTGGAGACTGTTGCTGCCAAAGTCTCCACGCCATTCATTTTTCTTGCATCCCACGACTACCCCGCGGGAATCGTTGGGCTGATTGCAGGAAGACTCACCGAAATGTTCGGCAAACCCAGTCTCGTCGGAACCATCATCGAAGGAAGTTGCCGTGCGTCGCTCCGAAGCATTCCTTCGTATAATGTCATGGAGGGACTCAACGCGTGCAGCAAGTACCTGAGCAACTACGGCGGCCACGCGCAAGCAGCAGGATGCACATTTGCCGTGACGGACATTCCGGTCGTCGAAAAAATTCTGTGCGATCATCTGGCCGAAAAAGTGTCATCGGAATTCCTGGTGCCGACACTTATGATTGATGCCGAATTGGCACCCGAACACTTTACAGTGGAAGATTTCGCGCAGCTCACGTCACTGGAACCGTACGGCCAGGGAAATGCAGAGCCGCGTTTTCTGCTTCCCAACGCCAAAATAGAGCGCACGCGTCGCGTGGGTGCCGACGGCGCACACCTGCAGGCATTCATCGGAAATCTTCCGGTCATCGGCTTTCACTTGGGATCGCTTGCGGATCAATGCACGCAATCTCTGGATGTCGCCTGCAGATTGATGATCGACACGTGGCAAGGCCGCACGCAGCCAAAAATTGTGATGGAAGACGTGCGTGTTCCGGTGAGTGTGACGGCTTCGATCTAAATCGTTTTGACAAAATAAAACAGAAGGGTAGCTTTTGGGGAAATATGAACGACACGCAGACATCTGAACCCGGGCTCATCAACTTGGAGGAGCACAGGCGTTGTTTGGAAGCACACGAAATCTATATGCAATTCAAACCGGATGATGTGCGCCGGAAAGTTTTTGCATGTTTTGAGGACGAGATCTGGAAAAAACTCCCAAGCAAAGATCAGGAAAGATGCATTCCCTATTGGCAGAGAAACAAAAAAGATCAGCCGAATCAAACGACCTCGACGAACATCACGGCTGTACATTCAGACGGCCGACATATTCCATTGGGAATGATTGATTACCTGGAAGCAGTCTGATTATTGGGAAGAATAATTCTTGTAAAAGGAGCGGCCATACCTGGCCGCGTATTGCGGGCAAGTATGCCCGCTCCCTTCTACCTATATTCCTAAACAGGCGCTAATTTCCCTTCCATCATAAAGACTTCCGTTACATCCGAACCCAATGCCGCAGCGATTTTGTAAGCCAAGAGCACGGAGGGGTTTGTGCGGCCGCGTTCGATGCTCATAATGGTCTGTCTGCTCACACCCGTACGCAGCGCCAGTTCTTCCTGCGTCATATTGCGTTCAAAACGAAGGCGACGGATGGCGTTCTTGAGTTGAATGGAGGGCATAGGAATGAGAGAAAAGAAAGGGCTGTGTTACGCTGCGTTCGTTGAATCTTTTTTCCTGAGCTTGCGCATTGTACTGATGTTCACGACGGGAGCAAGTCTCATCGAGCAAGTTTTAGGAACGATTCTTCTTGATTTTCCGTTGCATGATCCAGATGACGAAAATCGCGATGACCACGAACGCGGTTCCTGCAATGCCTACAATGGAAAGAAGCAGCTGGATCTGCTGCCGCAGGACGTAGCCGCTCCCCAGAAGGAACACGATGAAGACGGCCGCCCCCAAGAGCATGCAGGTGTAATACCGCAGAGGCGACATGCGCACCGTGCCCGCAACAAATGATACAACGGGGCGCAGAGTGCCAACGCATTGGCCGAGCAGAACACTGATGACGCCGAAACGCCGCATGAAAAGTTCGGCGGAAGCCAATTGCTTCTCCGTCATGTGCACGTTCACCGCCCATCCTCGGCCGTAGCGACGACCTAGATAATAGAAGAGTAAATTCCCGAGGATCACGCCAAGCATGGCGGCTGCAAAGAAGAGAACGGCAATGAGGGGGGATTGGATGAGCGCTCCGCCGATGAGCAGAGCAAGGATGCCGGGCGAAAAAAAGCTGAGTGGCGGGACAGTTTCGACGAATGCGAACAGGAAGAGCACTGCGGCACCGTAGCGTTCCACAAAGAGCTGCACCGTCGCTGGGTTGCCCAGACGTTCCAGGTGCACGTAGTACCCCAGCACCCCAAGGCCAATCAGGAACAGGTACGCGGCAAACCATGTCATGCTGATGCGCGATGCAAAGCGCTTGAGGAGAATGATGGCGGCAAGGCTGGAAAGAAGTGATGCGACGAAGCCCACACTAAGAATCTCCATGGAAGGCAAGAGGACTGAGCCCTGCGCAATGCGCACGCCCGTGAGCAGCACCGCTCCGGCAATGATGGGGAATGCGGCAAGAAAGGAGAATTGAATGGCATCTTCGCGTGAGAGCCCCACGGCTCGCCCTGCGCTGATGGTAAGGCCGGAGCGCGAGAGCCCCGGCACCAATGCAAACGCTTGTGCAGCACCCACCAGCAGTGCCTGAAGGGGCTTGAGGGAAGAGAGTGCGCCGCTCGGTTGGAAGCGTTCCGCAAGGAACAGTATGCCGCCGGAGAGAATCAATTGGATGGCGAGCGACGGGAGTGAGCGGAAGTAATCTGCAAAAATATCTTCCAGGAAGAACCCCGCGAGTCCCGCCGGAATCGTTGCGAGAATGAGCAGCAAGAATAATCGTTGTGATGCTTTGTCCTTTGTGAACGGAGAGAGCAGCATCTTTTGCCAGACGGAGAAATACGCCAGGAAGAGCGCCAGCAAACTGCCACCGTGCAGCACGACATCGAAACTTTGGAGTTCACGCGGACCGAAGGGGAGATCCAAAAAAGCCTCTGCAATGGCTAGATGACCGGAGCTCGAGATCGGCAGAAATTCCGTAAGACCTTGGAGGAGGCCGAGGAAGAGAGAGTGAAGAAGTGTTATGAAAGAATGATAGCCCAGATGAAGTGCCATGTGCGAAGTGCCATGTGCCAAGTATTTTTTTGGCACTTCGAACCTGGCACTTGGCACTTTTATGAAGCTCCCTGCGCTTCCACAAACCCAGAATACCTCACAACTTCCATCTCTTGACTACTCTTCCTTTTTGCGAGGCAGCTGCAAGATTTGGTACGATCAGCTGAAATGACTCCGTCCCCATTCCACGGCATCTTCAGTGCACTCAACGAAGGCATGACAAAACAGGGCATGTCCGGAGACAAAATGCCGAAAGAAACTTCCCCGCTCCCCGGTGCGCAGAGCACCGCCGGCCGCGTGGCGGTGGATATTTTCGAACAGGATGATTACTACATCATCAAGGCTCCCATCGCGGGAATCAGACTGAGTGATATCGATATAGAAGTGAATGACAATGTCATCACCATCCGCGGCAAGCGCACGCAGGGGGACAATATTCCGCAAGACCAGTACTATCTGCAGGAATGTTTTTGGGGCGAGTTCAGCCGCAGCATCACGTTGCCGTGTGTTATTGATCCGAAACGCGTGAAAGCAACGCTCAACAAAGAATGCGTGTTGAAAGTGTTGATCCCGAAAGAAGAGCGCGTGAAGGTTGTGCGGATAAGCGAAGCGTAAAGAGCGCAGAGTAAAGAGCAAAAAGCAGAAAGCGTAAAGCGCAGAGCAAAAAGTGATTCTCATTTTTTTGCTCTCTACTCTCTGCTTTATGCTCTCTGCTTATGAGCGCGCGCCTTCGTCCTCTCGACGACCGGCGAATTTTTCAACTTCGCCTTCACTTCCACCGGCAACTTAGTCAGTTCTTCGTAGACATCTTCTCCACCCATGTAACGCCAGTCAGCTTCTTTCAACAGCGTTTCAAATTCTCTGGTTTGCTTCTTCGCTTCCTTCTGCAGATCGGGGTCACTGAGGTCCATATCCAGCACATTGAAGAGCTGCACCTGCAAAAGATAGAGCTGCTGCACCGTCGCAAGTCCGAGTTCTGCTTTGGTCATAGGATGTTTGTGTAAAGATTGATTTCGCCACCATTGTAGCGAATTTTGATAAAACTGTCAAAAAAAGGTAGGCTGTGGGCATTCGCGCTATTGCGAAAATTCCTCTCTATGAAGCTTTCCCAAGCGATTTTGCCCGTAGCGGGACTCGGCACCCGGTTCCTGCCCTGGACGAAGGTGGTTCCCAAGGAACTGCTGCCCATCGGCAATATTCCCATTATTGCTATGTTGGTGGATGAGGCGCTGTCCGTGGGCATCACAGAGATCTGTTTCGTCATCAGCAAAGGCAAGGAATCCATTCCGGAATACTTCCACGCTAGACCAGAGCTGGAGAAAGAATTGGAAAGCAGAGGCAAACTTCACATGTTGGAAGACCTCTCGCGCTATGCAAATGTGAAATTCCACGTCGTGTATCAGCATGAACAGAAAGGGGATGGTCATGCCATTTTGCAGGCGAAGGATTGGGTCACAAGCGACGCCGTAGGAATCCTCTTTGGCGATGATTTAATCCATGGAGCCAAAACCGGCCTGCAGCAGTTGAAAACCGCCTGCGAAGAAGTCATGCAAAAGCATCCCGAGGATCCGCTGCCCGCCATGCTGGCATTGGAGAATGTGAAGAGAGAACTCACGAAGAAATACGGCATCGCAGACATCGATGAAAGTAAAAGTGATGGCCGATTGAAACGCGTGAAGGGACTCGTGGAAAAACCCGAGCCTGCAGCAGCACCCTCCACGCTCGGCATCGTCGGCAAATATATTATTCCTCGATCAACATTTGATATCCTTCCAGCCGTCAGCTCGAGCCATGGCGGAGAAATTCGATTGATCGATGCGCTGATTGCGCAATTAAAAGACACGCCGATTTACGGATATGAATTCGAAGGGAAGCGCTACGACACGGGCACCCCGGATGGATATAAAGAGGCAGCTCAGGCTTTGGGATAGACAAGAAAGATTGACATAACAAATTCTTCATGTTACTGTGCTCTCATGTCGAACGAAGTATCTGATTCGGTCGTGAAACAGTATCTATTAGGACAACTGCCTCCAGGTAGAGTGCAGGCGTTTGAAACACAGCTTAAAACGAATGACTTGCTAAGGAAGCAATGCATTGAAGTGCACGAACGCTTATTGAGTGCAGGGGTACCGGAAGATGAACTGCATCCCACTGACGAATTCCTCGCAGGCATTAAAAACGATGATCCCACCCATCCTGAAGAAGGAGATGCCCCCTTGGGAGAAACTCTCGTCCAAATTTTTGGAGAAGATGTGGAGCCAAGGCAAGAGTCTACCGGCGAAGAAACCATCTTCTAAAATTATTTTTCTCTTCGTAGGAGTTCGATCTCATCTCTTAGATCTGCCGCTTTCTCGAATTCCATATTCTTTGCGGCAAGATCCATCTGCGCTTCCAGTTCTTCCATCAGGCGCTTTTTCTCGTCTTTTGGAATCTTCGTGTGGTCATACTTGGGGCGACGCAGTTCCAGCTTCCTGCCTTCCTCGGCAATGTCGTGCACGGCTTTCTCTATGGACTTGGGCGTGATGCCGTGTTTTTTATTGTGCGCATCTTGAATCGTGCGACGGCGTTCCGTCTCGCTGATGGCAGCCTTCATGGCATCCGTCATTTTGTCTGCGTAGAGCGTGACATGGCCGTTTAAGTTGCGGGCTGCGCGACCAATGGTTTGGATGAGCGCATCGCGTGAACGGAGGAAGCCCTGCTTATCGGCATCCAAAATTGCGATGAAGCTCACTTCGGGAAGGTCCAATCCTTCACGCAGCAGGTTGATACCAACGACGATGTCGATCTCCCCTGTGCGCAGCTGCCGCAGCACTTCGATGCGTTCCAGTGTTTCGACATCACTGTGGAGGTAGCGGACTTTCTCGCCTGCTTCGATCAAATACTTCGTGAGATCCTCCGCCATCTTTTTGGTAAGCGTCGTGATGAGCACGCGCTCGCCGCGCTTGAGCGTGGCTTTGATCTCCGCTGTGATGTCATCGATCTGGTGTTTCGTCGGCTTCACCGTGACAGGAGGATCCAAAAGTCCCGTGGGGCGAATGATTTGTTCCACGATGTTTGCTTTATCCGTGTGCGCATACTCGTACTTGGCGGGCGTCGCAGACACGTAGATGCGTTGGCCGACACGCTCTTCAAACTCCGAAAATTTGAGTGGCCGATTATCCGCGCTGCTCGGCAAACGGAAGCCATATTCTATGAGTGTCCGCTTGCGTGATTGGTTGCCTTCGTACATACCGCCGACCTGCGGAATGGTGATGTGCGATTCATCCACGATCAACAGGAAATCTTTTGGAAAGTAATCCAGCAACGTGGAGGGCGGCATGCCCGGGGCTTGGTTATTCAAGTAGCGCACGTAGTTTTCGATCCCCGTGCAGTAGCCCGTTTCTTTGAGCATCTCGATGTCGTATTCCGTACGTGTGCGGATGCGCTCTGCCTTCACAAGTTCGCCGGCATCGTGCAATTCGCGCTCACGCACTTCCAATTCGCCGCGAATGCCATCCACCGCTTGATCGATCTTTTCCTTGGTCGTGACGTTGTGCGCAGCCGGAAACACCGTGATTTCCTCCAGCTCGTGCAAGAGTTCGCCCGTGAAACAATCCACTTCTTGAATCACTTCGATCTCGTCGAAAGGCATCTCCATGCGAATGACAGTGTCACCTCCCGGCGGAAAAACTTCCACGGTGTCGCCCAGCACATGGTACATGCCTTGCTTGAACTCGATGCCGCTGCGGCGGTACTGGATGTCCGTGAGTTTGCGGAGGAGCTGGTCACGCTTGATTTTGTCCCCACGCTTCATCCGCAGCGCCAGCGCCTCGTAATCCGTTACGTTACCGAGGCCATAGATGCAGGAAACGGAGGCGACGATGAGCACATCGCGGCGCATGAGGAGATTGAATGTAGCGGCATGACGAAATTTTTCTATCTCCGCATTGATGGACGCATCTTTTTCGATGTACGTATCCGTGTGCGGGAGATATGCCTCCGGTTGGTAGTAGTCGTAATACGAAACAAAGTACGAGATGGCATTGTCCGGAAAGAAACCTTGAAATTCGCTGCAAAGCTGCGCCGCCAATGTTTTATTGTGCGCCAGCACCAGCGTGGGACGTTGGATCTTCTCCACGATGTTCGCCATGGTAAATGTCTTGCCCGTGCCCGTGGCTCCCAGCAGCGTCTGATGTTTCTCGCCTTTCTGCAGTCCTTTCATAAGCTGTGCAATGGCCTTCGGCTGATCGCCGGTGGGCTGGAAAGGGGAGACTAATCGGAATGGTTTACTTTGCATAAGACGAAGTATGGTACAGGGAAGGCGCTCGGAAACCAAAGGGTCACCTGCAGAACACGATGAATTCCTTTGCGTCCAAATGCCGTTTTTTGGCATCTGCTAGGTAAAAACTTGATGATGAAAGGCATCTGTGCTGAAATGACAGCCTTATGAAACCGGCTGCTCCTGAATCTGTTTGGCTGCCCTACGTACCAAAACGCGCCGCTCGAATAAATGCGAAGCAGGCTGCATGGAATCTCCTTCGAAAAGAAACCCTGCCTGATAAAGTTTGGAGAAAAAGACTGAAGCAATTAGAACGCAAACATTTACTTCTTGAAATACAAGGGTCTACAAAAGAGGGTATCGAACTTGGGGTGTACTTGGGAGTGAGAAATAAAAGTTGGACACAAGAAGGCAAGCCTTTATCGAATGACAAGCTTCCGGCGTTTTTTCGGAAAATTGACAGCCTGGATCGCATTGTTTTAGCCCAATACATGTTCTGGAAATTTATCCAGAACAGAATGGAAGAAGTATGCATAGAAGAGCAAGACCAATACAGGGATTACGATTGGGTGCCGGAAGATAATGACTGTACAGATAAAAGATTGGACCCAAATGTGAGGCAACTGGCGGAAGAGACAGATGGCCTGCGCGACCTCTATTTACAGATCTTGCAGGGGCAGCTGGAGAATAAGGCACAGATGTAACCTACGATATCTTTCGCTATGCTGATCCCATGATCGACCTACAGGATCTTCGTGAACGGCCGGATGCGTATGCGGATGCTGCGAAAAAAAAGCGCATCAACGTGGATGTGAAGAATTTTTTGAAAGTGGATCAAGGTAGGAGAGAGCTGACGCTCGCAGTGGATGACATGCGCGCGAAGCGCAACGCCGTGAGCAAACAGATCCCGACGATGAAGGGTGCGGAGAAAGAAGCGGCAGTGAAAGAAATGAAGGAACTCGGTGACACGCTTAAAAAGAAAGAGGAGGAGCTGGGCAAGATAGAAGAAGAATGGACGCAGACGCAGCTCCTGCTGCCGAGCATTCCGCTCGAAAGCGTTCCGGAGGGAAAAGATGATACGGAGAACGTGGAGCTGCGGACGTGGGGCAAGAAACCATCTTTTGATTTTGATGCCAAGGACCACATTGCCCTAGGGGAAGCACTCAACATCATCGATATCGCACGCGGTGTGAAGATCGCCGGTGCACGCAGTTATTTTTTGAAAGGCGACGGAGCACGACTGGAGCTGGCTGTCCTGATGTTCACGCTCGATCACCTCGCGAAGAAAGGCTACACGCCGTTCATTCCGCCATTGCTTGCAAACTACGACGCGATGATGGGCACGAGCTATTTCCCGGGCGGAGAAGAGCAGGCCTACGCCGTTGGCGTACAGAAAGAAAAAGACGGACAGATGGAGAGTGATGGTGTGTGGCTGATCGGAACTTCGGAAGTGTCCGTTGCGAGCTACCATCAGGGTGAGACATTGAAGATCACTGATCTTCCGAAGCGCTACTGCGGCATCTCCAATTGCTTCCGCCGCGAAGCGGGCACGTACGGCAAAGATGCCAAGGGTCTCTACCGCATCCATCAATTCCAAAAAGTGGAGCAAGTGGTGCTATGCGAGGCGGATGCGGACGTGAGCGCGAAGATGCATCAGGAACTTCTCACCAATGCGGAAGAAGTGCTGCAGGCGCTCAAGTTGCCATACCGCGTCGTTGCAGTGTGCACGGGCGATATGGGGCGCGGACAGGTCTACAAGAATGATATCGAAACCTGGATGCCAAGCAGGAAAGGCTACGGTGAGACGCACAGCTGCTCGACGTTTTATGATTTCCAAGCACGGAGATTGGGAATCAAATACGAGGACAAGGATGGCAAGAAGAAGTTCGTGCACACGCTCAATAACACCTGCATCGCGAGCCCCAGGATTTTGATTCCTCTCTTGGAGATCTACCAAAATGAAGATGGCAGCGTTAATATTCCCGATGTGCTGCAGCCGTACATAGGAGGAAAGAAAAAAATCACAAAATAGGTTTATTAGGTTTGTTAAGACTATTACGTTCATTAGGTTTTTAGTGATTTCGATCAACCTAATGAACGCAATAAACCTAATAAACCTTTCACAGTCTCTGTATACTTCCCCCATGATTCTCCTCTTAAGCGGAAGCACCGATATCGCGCGGAAAGTGCTCATAGAGCGATTGTTGAAAGAAAAACCATCCTGGCGACACATCGCGATGGAAGAGTTGCAAGAACTCCCGTTCTTCAAACAGGCCGCTCCGGACGAAGACGGCAAACTCTCCGCAAGCCTTGCCATGACCTGCGCGCAGGAAATGCAGGATGAGGGATTTCACATTCTTCTGACACATGCGAATGCCAAACCATTCCTGGAGGCGCTCCGGGAAGAAGCGGAGGATCAGCCATTCGTTTCCGTGTATTTGGGATCCGAAGATGGAGGCGCAGGTTATGACAAAACCATCGATACGCTGAACAGATCCGCGAGCGATATGTACGTGCAGCTGACAAAGATCATCGGAACGTAAAGAGGTACAATGGTCATCTCATGAAGATCCTCTTCACGCGATTTCCGTTGGAAAGCACGTACGGCGGCGCCGAAGTGCAAACGCTGTCCTTAATGAAAGGACTGCGAGAGCGCGGCCATGCCGTGGCGTTTGCCGGAAGTTGCCCGACGCTGCTACGGCTCTGCCGAGCGGAAAATTTTCCGGTTGTGGAGCTGGCAATCGGCGCTCCGCCCGTTTCCAAAAGCACGGTGATCAGATTTTTTTGGAGAAAACAGAAAATGCAGCGCCTCTTGGAAGTTCTTTTGCAACAATTTTCCGATCTGGATGCTCTCTGCATGCTCAGCCTTTCGGAAAAAATTCTGCTGACGCCCATTGCCGTACGCAAAGGCATCAAAACATTTTGGATAGAGCACGATCGCGTGAGCAATTGGCTCACCAAAAATCCGTGGCTCCAGAATCTGCTGCGGCTGAGCAATGCTGTTACAACCATTGTGGTTTCGGAGTTGAGCAGAAAGATCTACCTCGATCTCGGTTGGAATGCTGCGAGGATAATTGCAATCCCGAACGGAATTAAAGACGCACTCACCTCTCCGTCCCCCTCGCCCGCAGACGGGAGAGGGGAACATATTGGCTGCATCGCGCGCCTCACTAAGGACAAAGGCGTTGACGTCCTCATCCAAGCCATCGCAGATCTGCCGGAAATCAGCCTCACGATCGTCGGAAAAGGCCGAGAGGAAGGATTCATTCGGAATCTGATTGCAGAGATCACAGTACGCGAACACCTCGCGGAGCCCCGCATTCGTTTGATTCCGACACTCCCCGATCTCCATCCTTTCTATGCATCCATGGATGTGCTTGTGCTTCCTTCGCGTGAGCATGATCCCTTTGGTCTTGTCGCAGCGGAAGCCATGAGCAAAGGCATTCCGACCATCGTCACCGACGCATGCGGCATTGCCAGTTACCTGGAAAATGGAAAGGAAGCGATCATTGTGAAGGCCGATGATGTCCGAGCCTTGCAAGGAGCCATCGAGACGCTGCGCGATCCCGTGAAGAGACAAGAGATCGCAACATTCGGCAAGCGCGCTGCAGAGGCAAAATTTTCACTCGAGAAGATGATTCAATCATACGAAACTATTTTCCAAGAATCTCGATAGGTGACAGCTAGACTCTTCGTTATAGTTCGACCGTGCTTTCTTCGACGCTTCTTGCACTCGCACTCATCACCGCGAGTCCTTCCGCATCCGAACCGATCATCCATCAGGATTTTGCTGATCCCATCGATGCTCTAAGTGTCGAATTTTTGGATGATGATGTTTCTGTGGAAGTGAGCGGGTGGAATGGCTCGCGATGGACGGAGTGGCAGCCGTTGATGCTCGAAAATGAGCAGGATCCGCTGCTGAAGGAATCGAATTTGATCATGTTTCCGGATGCTGTTTCCAAAATTCGAGTGCGTGGAGCTGCGGGCATCGCCCTGCACCCGATTCGCGTGGCAAAAGATCCCGCACGCTACACGGTGGCATCGCATGAGGCCATCGGGAAACCCAGAATTTACTCACGCGCCGAGTGGGGGGCGGATGAATCGCTCCTGATAGCCAAGGATGAGCCAGAACCAGCCGAGGAAGAAAAAGATTCCAATGGTAATACGGGAGCCACCGAAGAGCCTTCCAATCGCGTGCAGGACTGTGAGGAAGCGCAGAAACTGTATCCAAAAGAATTCAAATCCGTCGGACGCGCCACGACGAACAAGGATGGTGAGCGCTTGCGCTGGACACAGGAATATTCCCCCAACATTCGGTTGCTCGTGGTACACCATACTGCTCTCAAGGTGACGGGCGATGCACGTCCACCGCTGGAACGCATTCGCGCGCTGTATCAATATCATGTACAGAATCGCGGCTGGGGAGACGTGGGGTACCACTATTTGATCGACGAAGAAGGACAGATCTACGAAGGACGCGCGGGAGGGGAACGCGTCGTGGGCGGTCACGTGTACTGCAACAATGTCGGGACGATCGGCGTGGCGCTCTTGGGGAATTTTGATGTGGAGAAGCCGACACAGGATCAAATGAGGAGCCTGCAGTGGCTTCTTTCTGATCTTGGAAATCGCTACGACGTCGAGCCGGGACGCACGACCGTCTTTCATGGAAAAACATTGCCGACCGTCGTGGGACACAAGGATCTTATTTCCACCGATTGTCCGGGATACTACGTAAAGGAAACGCTGGGACAAGTGCGCAGGAACGTCGCGAGCGGCAACATCGATGCAACCATCAAATTTCCGCAGATCACGAAACGCACCGTGAACGTTCTAACGAAAAAAGTGTCACCGGTGCAGAAGGCACGGGAAGAAAGAATCACGCGAAGATCGGCAACACTCAGCAGGAAAATCCGTGCTGCGGAGCGGCTGCGGGAACGCAGTGGCAATAGCAGAACCGTGCCCGTGGGAACAAATGTGCAGCGACAACGTTCCACGCCGCAAAAGCCCATCCGTCCGACGGGGACGAAAGAAAATCCGGCCGAATCCAGTGTAGGGGCACGGCGCGCAGTGCCCCTACACGACAATGCGATGATTCGCATTCGCCTGACGAAACAAGAGGCGAGTGTTGCGTCGTGCGCATCATTCGATGCCGCGCTCTTCGAGACAAAATTCCGCGGCACAATGGAATGCCTCACGCTTGGGGGAAAGCCCGCACTCATCAATGAACTTTCGCTGGAAGACTACATGGCAGGCTTGGCCGAAGAACCCGATACCGAGCCGTGGGAGAAGCAGCGCGCCTTCGCCATTGCCGCACGCACCTACGCTGCTTTCTACATGGATCCGAAGAATCGAAAGTTCCCCGGCATGCCCTACGACGGCAGTGATGATCCCGCCTTCTTCCAAGCCTATGGCGGCATCACCTTTGAGAATCGGAATCCGCGCTGGGTGGAATCCGTGCGCGATACAGAGAATCTCGTCCTCACCAAGAATAATCAGATCATCAAAGCGCCGTACTTCTCCACCGATAATGGCCGCACACGCACACCCGCCGAGGCGGGCTGGAAAGATTTTCCCTTCCCGGAAATTTTCGAAAGCAAAGCCGACCCGTGGTGCGCCGGTATGAAGCTATGGGGGCATGGCGTGGGCATGTCCGGCTGCGGAGCAGGGGGGCAAGCCAGGGAGGGGAAAATTGCTGAAGAGATACTGCGGTATTATTACCCGGGGACAAGAATTCTTGACGTTACAACCGTGCGCCATTAGCGTGCAACTATGCTTGAAGAAATCTCCTACGCAGACAGATTCGAAATTGCGAGGAAAGAAGTGCTCACAACGGGGGATGTGGGCAAAGCCCTTCATATTGCAGCACGCACTGTGAGCGCTAAACTTGATAACGGATCGATTCCTCATGGACGGACAGTACCGGGCTCACAAGATAGGAGACTTTCAAAAGATATACTTCGAAAACAGATGAAAAAAGATGGATTGCCGACAGATTGGCTCACCGTATGCCAGATTCACGTTGGAGAAAATCCTTCTAGATTGTTCAAAAACATACGACAAATTCAATGCAGCTCTATTTTTGAACTGGGAATACTCATGACGCAGAACTGTGTCGTACGAATTACATTGGACCATCAAACTTTGAACGGTCAGGCAGATCTTATTCGGAAATACATCCAAAGGGCATGTAAAAAAAGAGGATATCCGGTGCCTTCCGTCCACATGACAGAAAAGAAAAAATCTCGAGTGGTACTGCTCGATTACGACAATGGCGCAACAAAGAAAAGACGAATGAATGGCCATCCTACGGAATCTTCCTCTTTATCCGTCCACTCAACGGAGAGGATGGAGGATTGGATGTTGTAAGAGATTACGGTTTTTTCTTCGGGAGATGCCCGTGCAACGGCGGTGGAGGATTTTGCGGAGGAGTCGGTGATGGGGCGGGTGTAGTTTTAGATGGTTGTGCAGCGGGCGAAGGTATGCCGGGACCCACGAATATGGGGCCGTGACCGGGAAGTCTTTGGGCTCGCAATGCTGCTGCCTGCTGCGCTCGCTGTTGTGCAAGTTGTGCCGCTTGAGCCTTTGCCGTTTGAATGGCATCCCATTCTGATTTGCAAAATTGCTGAAGAACAACATAAACATCCCTCAAAACCGAATTGGGCACCAATTCATACACAGTGCGTGCATGCCCGTGCATGGCACAGGAGCGGGTAATATCTCCAATGACTTCTCCTTCGCCATTGGAAGCATTAATGGGAAGAAAAATATTTCTGAGGGCAATGGGATCGTTGTCCAGTAAAGGCTGTATAAGAGCCCTCGTGAAATCCGCGACACCTGCAGTGTTCTGATGAATCAGTAATCCTATTTTTTCTGCACAGGGCTTACTTTTTGTTGCCAGTCCAATGCGCCGCAAAAGGGATTCATCATTATGTAACGGCATAGAAATTATATATTTTCTCCAAGGCCGGTACGAATCCCGGTGAAGGCGCTTTCATCAAGGTGTGGCAATTTTTTATCCGCCTCATCTTTCACTTTCCTTCGTATCGTCACTGCACTTTCCAAAAATCCGTGCTCCTCGAGCATGCTTGCATACAGAAGAATGGTTGACTCCGCTTTGTCGCCCAACGCTGCAACTGCTTCTGCCACGAGAATTTTCCCAAGATTACTGCGATTCACTTTGAGGGCGCCTTTCTCCGTTGTCTCTTTCCGTGCTGCACGCGAAAGAGCGACCTCGGCATCTGCGCCGACAGGACCCAAAATGCGAAGACACACGTGTGCATTTTCAAGATCAACTTCGCTGGGTGCATCTTGTAAATCTCCCTCATCCTCGCCATAGGCATCATCGATTGCTCGTCGCACGGCTTCCCGATGCTCGGGTGTATATCCGCTTCTTTCTATCACGCCTGTTTCGGTTCCTTCAAGTTTGTTTTCTTTGGTCGAAGTTGCTGGATGCAAACAATTTCTTACGTTGTGTGTCGCAAGAAACTCGGAGACTTTAACGTATTCAGTCCAATCGACTGCATTCGCAGTGTCGCCATTCTCACCATCTTCTGACAGAGGTTTTTCCAACTCCATCCTGTGCTCCTCCGCATAAAACCCAAGCTGATCATAGAGAGGTTTTCCTTCGTTCATGCATCCACCCTATTCCCTTCACCCAAGCACACGCAAGACCCCTAAGATCGAAAAGTGTCCATGACCCATTTAAACCCTCAATAAAGCCAAAAAATCGATGCCTTCGATCAAAGAGCGAGGAGGTGAATTCCTCGCTCATTGAACACATATCACGTTATGCGACTGCTGCCACCAATTTTTTCCGCGGCGTGACTTTTGCGGAAGATTCCAGCGCTTTCAAAAGTTCCGCCGTGCGGTTCGTCTCCTCCCACTTCACTCCAAGATCCTCACGACCCATGTGACCGTATGCCGCCAGCTGTCGGTACTGCGGTTTCAGAAGATCAAGATCTTTGATGATGGCGGCTGGGCGGAGATCGAAAATTTTGTTCACCGCCTGTTCCAAGTCACGGTCGGAAACGGTGCCTGTGCCAAACGTGTTCACGTTCACCGAGACGGGAGCCGCGACGCCGATGGCGTAGGCGATTTGCACTTCGCATTTCTTCGCGAGACCCGCCTTCACGATGTTCTTTGCGACCCAACGTGCTGCGTACGCAGCAGAGCGGTCCACTTTGCTGGGATCTTTGCCCGAGAACGCACCGCCACCGTGGCGGCTGTAGCCGCCGTAGGTATCAACGATGATCTTTCTGCCTGTGAGACCGCAGTCCCCCGGCGGTCCACCGATGACGAAACGTCCCGTCGGGTTGATGTGGAACTTTGTCTTCGCATCCAGATAGTCTCCGCACACGGGCTGGATGATGTGCTCTTTGATGTCTTTGCAAATTTGATCGTGCGATACGTCTTCGCGGTGCTGCGTGGAGATGACCACGCATTCAACACGCTCCGGAACGCCGTCGTCGCTGTACTGAATGGTGACCTGGCTCTTGCCATCCGGTCGCAGGTAATTGAGTCCGTTCTTCTTGCGGACATCCGCCAATTTCTTCGTGAGTTTATGTGCGAGGGAAATAGGCAGCGGCATGAGCTCCGGTGTTTCATCGCAGGCAAAACCAAACATGAGGCCTTGGTCACCGGCACCTTGCTCTTTCGTAGCAGTCTTCTCTGCCGTCACGCCTTGGTCGATGTCTGAGCTCTGTTCGCCAACGCAGACCGTCACGGCACATGCTTTGTGATCGAAGCCGTAGATGCCATCGTTATAGCCGATTTCTTTTATGACACTGCGCGCAACCTGCGCCATGGGAATGTACGTGCTGGTGCTGATTTCCCCGGCGATCACCACAAGCCCCGTCGTGGCCAAGCACTCGCATGCCACATGTGACTTGGGATCTTTGCTGAGTGCATAATCCAGCACGGCATCACTGATTTGGTCACAGAGTTTATCCGGGTGGCCTTCGGTGACGGATTCGGAGGTGAAGAAGTAGGACATGTGAGTAGGGGGTAGGTTGTAGGTGGTAGGGAATAAAATTTCAGGATGCGAGAGGGTCTCGGCGGAGCGGTATCGCCGCTCCGATGGCACTTTCACCGCGTAGACGGACGAAAAAAAATCTTCCTTGGAGGAAGAGTGATGTCTGCTATCTCTCCCTCATGCGAGGGCTGGATTTCCCACCGATTTCGAGGGAGGCTTGCCCTGAGCGAGCGAAGCGAGTCGAAGGGTTGGGGAGCGCCTATAGCGGGCCAGATCCCATCGGCGCTTCTCTGGATAGAACGATGATGTGTCTCTAGCTTAGCGTCCTTTTGCGGTTTTGCAAGAGGTTAAAGATGTGCAACGGATGAGTATTCCTGCTCTTTATGCCTCTCTCATTTCTATCTGTCGATCGGAGAACCGAGCCTCAAGGTCTTCTTCCGCATCTGCCAAACATGCACGACAACCATCCTGAATAGCAACGGTTTTTTGCTGCAGAAGATATGCAACCAATGGACACGATGCAGGTTTTTTATTTTTGGTTCGACAAGCATCCTCAGCAAGAGCCCACGGAAGATCACGGTCGGTCATCCCGACCGGATTGGTTGCCAGTTCCTGAGCGCGCCTTCCCTCGGGACCTTTTGGCCATTCTCTCTCCAGTGAAATGACTGTAACCATGTTTCCACAAATGCTACCCCTGCATGTTCGGACTTCAAGAAGATTAGTTTTGCGGCTTGGGTAAAAGCTGTTCTTGTATTTTCTTCGGTTTGGACTCGCCGCTCTGTAGGATAAAACAAATGTCACTCACCACCATCTCCTGGGTTCGCAACGAAGCGGACATCATCGAAATATTCGTGCGGCACCATGCGGCGTTTGCTGAGCGGATGATCATCATTGTACATCGCTCGGAGGACAACACGCGGGAGATTTTGGAAGAACTGAAGCGTGAAGGCATTCCTCTGGATATTCGTACAGATGAGCGTATCGCACACGAGCAAGGAGAAGCGCTCTCGCAACTGATGCTTGAGCTCGCAGAAGAGGAGCCCGAGGCATGGATCTTACCACTGGATGCGGATGAATTTTTGGGTTCGATGAGTAGTTCCCCGAAAGAATTGATTCATACATTGCCGCACACACCACACCTGTTTCCATGGAGAACATATGTGCCGACTCCAGAAGATCCAATGGAAGAACTTCATGTCTTAAGACGCATCGCACATCGAAGAAAGAATGAAATCATTCCCTACTCAAAAGTATTTTTCCCGGCGAGTGTGGGAAAAACTGCTCGATTGCCGCTCGGGAGCCATCAACTTCTCGATCGCGTGACGAGTGAACCGATCCAAATGAAAGACACAGAGAAGCTTTTTCTCGCTCACTTTCCCATCCGCTCCGAGAATCAACTCCGAACAAAAATTATTGGAGGCTGGCTAAGCCATCTTGCAAACGCCAAAAGAAAATCGGGGGAAATCTATCAATGGGAAAATCTTTTTGAGCGTGCGAAGGATCCACGGCCGATAACGCAGGAGGAATTACATGTTATCGCACTGCGTTACGCGCTCTTTCCGGAATCGCTTTCGCCGGAACTGATAAAAGATCCCCTGCCCACCGCCGCAACCGCAATGAAGTATCCCGTGCACATGCTGGATCCGGGGACACTGCTTTCCGGTCGACAAAATGATCGGCTGAAACCTGCAGTCGTGGCTTGAGTGGGGCAGCGCATCCTCTACAATGGGATTTCATGGATCTCTCCGTTTCAGAATCATTCAGCTTTATCCTCTTCGGCGCATCCGGCCACCTGGCCACTCTTAAACTCTACCCCGCGCTCTACACGCTGGCGTTAAAGAAACGCCTGCCCGAGAATTTTTCGATCGTCGGGTATGCGCGGACGGCCATGGATGATGATTCCTTTCGGAAACTGGTGCACGATTCCATTCTCCGCGATCACGGCGAAGTGAACGAGGCGAAGGTCAAGAATTTTTTGGAGCACGTGCACTACATCCAAGGCCAATATGAGAGCGCTGAGGATTTTAAACGGCTGGCGAAAGCATTGGATGAATGGGAAAGAGATCCGAAAGCCGTTCGGTTGGCGTATCTTTCCATTCCCCCAACCGTCTTTACGGCCGTGCTCAAAAATCTTCGTGCGGGCGGTGTGCATGACGGAAAGCACCCCTTCCGCTGCATCATCGAGAAGCCCGTGGGACATGACAGCAAAAGCTTCGCAGAGATCCGGGAGGAATTGCTCTCACACTTTAAAGATGAGGAGATCTATCTGCTGGATCACTACTTGGGCAAAGAAGCTGTGCGCAACATCTACTACCTGCGCCATGCAAATCCCATCCTGGAACGGATGCTCAAGCACACGCTGATACAGCATGTGGAAGTAACCGCATCCGAAGCGGCAGGCATAGAAGGACGCGCAGGATACTTTGAACACACCGGCACGTTTCGCGACATGATCCAATCGCACTTGCTGGAAATGTGTGCGCTCCTCACTATGCAATTGATTGAGGAGGGGGAATCCTTCCGTGAGAGCCGCCAGCGCGCGCTGGAGCAACTGTATTTGCCATCAGATGCGAAGCCGGATGACCTCATCCTGCAGGGACAGTACGCCAAAGGTGTGAGCGCTCCGGGTTACACCGAGGAACAGGGTGTTTCCAAAACATCGCGGACAAACACCTTCGTCGCAATGAAACTTTTTTCTCACGCGCAGCGCTGGGAAGGAATTCCTTTCTATCTGCGATCCGGGAAACGACTCACGAAAAAAGAGACGCGCATTTCCATTCAATTTCAGATGCCGAAACTGTCAACGCCCGGCGGCACACCGAACCGCCTCGACATCATTCTGCAGGGCGAAGCCGGCATGCGCCTGCATCTGCAAACGAAACTGGGCGGCAGCACGCCGCAGTTCCGTCCACTCATCATGGAAGATCCTCTTGTGTGCATGGGCGACTGCCTCCCCGAGCACGGACTGCTGCTCTTGGAAGCGATTCATGGGAATCACCAGTGGTTCTTGCGCTTCAACGAAGTGCGTGCCGCATGGATATTGCTGGATCCTCTGCAGGAACATCTGGATGGCAAGAAGACACCGCTGCATTTGTATCCGGCGGGATCCGGTGGACCGAAGGAGGCGGATGCGTGGATGAAGAAGGATGGACGTACATGGTTTTAGGAAGAGAGCGGCCCTTCGTGGCCGCGGATCGTCCCCAACATCGCGGCCGGGAACGGCCGCTCTGGTTTATTGATAGGCTACAATACAATCATGATCCATCCGACCATCATCAAAGTGAATGCTGATGCTTTCGCCGAACGCGGATGCTCATGGATGGCGGACATCATCAAAAAATCCATCGCTGATCATGGTCGCGCAGCCGTTGGACTCTCCGGAGGTTCCACTCCGGGACAGATCTATGACCTGCTTGGCAAAGAAAAGGGGATCGATTGGTCGAAAGTTTCGATCTTCTTGGTTGATGATCGCTACATTCGCGAAGATGACCCGAAGAGCAATCAGTTTTTGCTCCGCTCGACGCTCTTGAAGCATGCACCCGTTCCGGAATCGCAGATTATTTTTCCGGATACGACATTGCCGTATGAAAAATTCATCGATCGCTACGAAAAACATCTGAGAGATTTGCTCAAAAAAAATCCTGCGGATCTTGTGACGCTCGGGCTCGGGCCCGACGGCCACATCGCATCGCTGTTTCCACCCGTGCCCGAAAAAGCATTCGGCAATCATCTCGTAATTGGAACAACGACCGATCGCTTTGATGTACGTGAACGAATTTCCGTGACCCTCCCCGTGCTCACAGCCGCGCGCGAAGCGATCTTTTTCCTGAAAGGCAAAGAGAAGGAGCAAGTCTGGAACGAGATGATGGAAAGCTCAGAAGATAAGCACCGATGGCCTGCAAAAGCCTTATCCAAGGCCACTGTATTGATACTTGACTAAATAATAAAAATGTATAATATAATAACATATGAGCACTGAGAAGCCGCTAGTGTTTTTAGAACTGAGGGATGAGTTAAGGACAGTAATGAAACTGCCGGATGAAGAAATCGGGTCACGCATCGACAAGTTGCGTGAGTTATATATCCGATTTGAAGAACATTATTCTACGATAGACCCTAAATGGTTCGAGGACTCGGCAAATAAGGAAGTATTTGCCCTGGCTAAAATAGCACACACGTACCTGGGAGATTTGCAAGATGGCACCACAGAATTGGTGAAAGGTGTACTGGATGCTCCTGCATTGAGTATTCCCCGTGATGATTTGGTCAGGCTTGCACGCAAATTTTTATTGGTGCCCGGATATGTTTCCACAAAGCCACTTGAGGCAGCGGGGCAAGCGCAACGTGCACAGCTGAAACTCAGAGAGTTGATTGCAAAAGAGCTGCCGGCAATAAAAGCCTTGTTTCTCGATTTGCCTCTGGATGTTCAAAAAGCTTTGGATGTCCTTTTGCCTCCGCTGAGGGGAGAGGCATAAAAATATTTGTGTGTAAACATCCCGGCGAATTAAAATAATGCGCGAAGTCCAGCTTTGCCGGACTGGAGCGGAACCTTTTAGGGAAGGGTGGGTTTGTGCCTGCACGCCGTAGTGCAGTTGATGTATGCATAAGACGGCGTTACGGCACACAGGCGTGGGAGGGACACCGTAGGTAGCCATCCCACGTTACACAAGTGACCAAACACCACCCACTGCTTTCGCGTGCCATGGATGGATTTCTTGCTTTTGCACATGAGGGGGATACGATCACCCCCTTTATGAGTGAATTTGATAAATTTCTGAAGGCAGTAGTAGTACTGGCCGGAGCACTCCCAGGATGCTCGAACTGTTCCGCACCACAACCCAACACACCGTTCGTTCGGCAATCAGCAACGACAAGTGAAGCACTGACGCAAATGATGCAAACAAAAGAAATTGAAATTGAGAGCGGATCCTTAACAACCGTGACCGAGGGTGATAAGGAACAGGCTGCTCTGGAACTCAAATTTAAATTTAGGTGCCCTCTGAAACATGGAGCTGCGCGCATTGCCGTAGATGCCCCAGTCCCTTTAGGAGACGGCGACGGAGAGGGTGCGTGGGATATTTATATTTCTTTCCCGGAGTCCCCGGGGCGGAATATAAAGCGACGCTCTATTTCATTTCCCGCTACAGCCATAATGATCATGTTCTCACGCAAATGTTGGCAGATATAAATGCAAAGAAAAAACCTATTCGATTATACATATCACCGGACATGCCCAAGGGTGCCAATTAATTCTTCACCAGCGACCATACCCCGCCGACTGCTTTTGCATGGCTCAAAACTTTTCCGTCGGTGACAGAAATGAGATCGATCCGGTAGCCGCCATCGTAGGCTTGCTCCGCGATGTATTTTTGGATGCCGCGACGGAGGAACTGCCACTTGCGTGCACCCGCGTTCATGGAAGGTAAATACGCATCATTGAGAGTCTGCTTCGCCTTCACTTCCACAAAGACAAGGATTGCATCCACAGGATCAAACGCAATGATGTCGATTTCGGATTTTCCCAGACGCACGTTGCGCGCGCAGATGCGATATCCCTTTTTGACGAGGTACCTGGCAGCCAGATCCTCACCTCTGCGCCCAAGCAAAATATGCGGCGGCTCCGCACGCGTTTCCTCTGTTGCAGGGTCTGCAAACAACGTCACTCGCACTCTTTTCATGGAGAAACTTTAGCAAAGGGGAGCGCTATATGGGACATAAAGGTGTACGATTGTCTACCTGATTTGATTGTTCGGAATAGGTGTACGTAAGTACACTTTCTTCTGCTCATCGCACCCAGGAACGGGTGCTCTCCTCTATCCACATTCTCCTTCTCCATGCTGACCCAATTAACCTCCTTCGCGACTATTGGACTCCAGAGTGTTCCCATCACCGTAGAAATCGGCACCGTGAAAAGTGGGGAAGGAAACATGTTCATCGTCGGACTGGGTGATACGGCCGTTCAAGAAAGTAAGCAGCGCGTTCGCATGGCACTGCGTTCCAGCGGATATCATTTTCCCACGGGACGCGTCATTACCATCAACTTGGCACCTGCGGATATCAAGAAAGTCGGTCCGCGCTACGACCTCGCGATGGCAATGGGACTCCTGATTGCACATGAGCTGGTGGAAGTATCGGAGAATGATTTAAAATCGATGGCCTTCTTGGGTGAACTCGCGTTGGATGGATCACTCCGCCATGTCTCGAGCGTGCTGCCATCCGCCATCGCGGCAAAAAAGATGGGATTAAAAACAATTGTTGTGCCATTTGTGAATGGACCCGAAGCGGCGTTGATTCCGGGGCTCACTGTGATCGCACCGAGTAATTTAAAAGAACTCGTAGAAATTTTGACGGGACTGCGCGCGGCGGAACCGGTGCACATGCCCGCCAGCGCGCCGCGAAAAATTCGTGATGAAGAAGTGGACTTTTCGGACATCCGCGGACAGCACGTGGCAAAACGCGCGTTGGAGATTGCCGCAGCAGGCGGACACAATGTGTTGATGTCCGGCGCACCGGGTTCGGGCAAGACGCTGCTCGCTCGCGCTTTTCGCGGGATCCTTCCGGAGCTCACACAAGAAGAAGCCATAGAAGTGACGCAGATTTATTCCGTCGCAAATCTCCTGCCGCGCGATGCGCCGCTGGTGAATGAACGGCCTTTCAGATTAGTGCACCACACCGCGAGCGGCGTGAGCATTGTCGGCGGGGGACAGATCCCGGGACCGGGGGAAATCAGCCTGGCACACCGTGGCGTATTATTTTTGGATGAACTCGCAGAGTTCCCGTCGCAAGTGTTGGAAGTGCTGCGACAACCTCTGGAGGATCGACGTATCACCATCACGCGCGCGCACGGAAGCGTCACCTTCCCGGCAGACTTCATCATGGTTGCCGCCATGAACCCGCCCAAATGGAGCGCGAGTTCCAAAGAACACATCAAACGACGCATTTCCGCACCCTTGCTCGACCGTATCGACCTTACGATTGATGTGCAACCCGTGCCCATAGAAGATCTGCAGAAAAGACCCGATGAAGCTGCGGACACCACTGCGGATATCCTGGCGCGCGTGCATGCGGCTCGGAAACTCCAAGCAAAACGTTTCAAAGGGTTGCCCATCCGCACGAATAAAGAAATGAATGTAAAGCACGTGGATACACTGTGTCCCCTCGACAAAACTTCTCAGCAGCTTCTGCTGAAAGCCGTGGATCGTCTGGGCCTCTCCGCCCGCAGCTACCACCGCACCATCAAGGTTGCGCGGACGATTGCGGATTTGCTGGGTGCGAAGAGCATCGAAGCGGCTCATGTTGCAGAGGCTCTCCAATATCGACAGACCATCACAGAATGACACAGCGACATGGAATGCAAATCGGCACATTTCATATTACGACGAACTCGAAAGCGAAAATCCCGTGGTGCACCCATTGGGGCATTCCGGAACTATTGATTGATAATTTACTCATGACAAAAAATTTGCATTGCGCAAAAATTTTTGGTTTTTGTATTTTGCCCGATCACCTGCATCTTCTCTTGGAACCGGGAGAAAGTGGCCTGAGCATGTTTATGCATTCTTTTAAGAGAAACACGATGCGTGATATTCGTTCCCTTTACCGTAGCGGAAGATCGCCATCTTCCGCTACGGAGTGCGATGCCATTGCCTGGCAAAAAAGTTTTTATGAAGAACGCATTCGTGATTCTGCACAACGGTCACATGCACTCTCGTACATACGAACCAATCCAGTTCATCATGACCTCTGCGCTTCGATTGAAGATTGGCCTTGGCTATCCGATCATTTTCCTCGTCTCCTAGATCCTATGGAAATCTGGTTTTCGTAAGCGATGCGCGTACAGCGGAAGATACGATCTTCCGCTGCGGTATGGCCTTTCTGGCATAAAATACGCTCACTTCTTGACTTGTATTCTGCGTTCCTTAAGATCTGCTTCCTATGTCAACCACCCCATCACAAGAAAACACGCCACGCGGCGAAGCAGAAACTCTCGTGTCCACAGAACACTTCGAGCATCTTCTTGATCTCGGAACCATACAGGACAAAGTGAAAGAGATTTTTGAAAAGATGGAACTGCCCAAAAAGGCGATGCTGTTTCTCTTCGACTGTCATCAGGAACTTGGAAAATTTTGGAGCAAGTTCTCTGACTTTCTTTCCTCCTTGGGCGAAGGGGATGCCAAGCCGAATCCGGCGAAGATCAAAGAATTGCGTGCGGATTTTGCACATGTTCAGACTCTTCTTGCAAAAGCACAGGGAGTGGATGGGCTAACTGCAGCAGTCTCCTCGAAGCTTTCAAGCCTGAATCTAAACGTGATACAGTTTTCCGACAAATTCGACGGTCTCCTCACTTCTCTACAAACGGAAACAATCACTCATGAAAGAGCAGACGAACTGAGGCAGAGTGTAAGAGGTTTCACATTCGTCAGCTTGTCTGACGATGAGCCAACGGAAACGGGAAAGCAGTAAAACTGTCACTGGATCTCGCGGTAGCCCTCCAGTAAGGTACTTTCGATGCACTTTGCAGACGCCCTCACAGAAGCCACAAAGAAGAAATCCCCGGTGTGCGTTGGGTTGGACCCCAAAGTCGATGCTCTTCCGGAAGGAATCAAGAAAGATGCCTCCGGAGTACTCACATTTAATAAAGGAATCATCGATGCCGTGAAGGACACCGCATGCTGTGTGAAACCGCAGTTGGCATATTACGAATTGCTCGGCTGGGAAGGCATGAAAGTATTTTTCGAGACGTGCGAATACGCAAAAAAGCAGGGACTCCTGGTGATCGCCGACGGCAAACGCAATGACATCGGCAGCACGTGCGAAGCGTATGCGGATGCATACTTGGGAAAAGACAGCACCATCGATGCGCTGACAGTAAACCCTTATCTCGGCTCCGACGGAGTGAAGCCGTTCATGGAACGCTGCAAGAAGAATGACAAAGGCATCTTCATTTTGGTGAAGACAAGCAACGCGAGCTCGGGAGAACTGCAGGATCTGCCGGTGGGGGATGAAGTGGTGCACGAACAACTGGCACAACTCGTGGAAAGCTGGGCAACGGAACTTCTTGGAAAGAGTAATTTTTCCAGCATCGGCGCGGTGGTCGGTGCAACGTATCCGGAAGAGATGAAATACCTGCGCACGCTGATGCCACACGTGCCGTTCTTGATCCCCGGCTATGGCGCGCAGGGCGGAACGGCGGCGGATGTGAAACACGGGTTCATCCCGGACGGCACGGGAGCGATCGTGAATGCATCGCGCTCCATCATCAATGCGAGTAAGGGAAAAGACTGGAAAGAAGCGGCGGCGAAAGCTGCAAGTGAAATGGCAGAGGAAATAAAATTAGCCCTGAAGTAATGTTTGCTGGTTTGCTCGTCCGCCTTCGGCGGACTTGTTAGCTGGTTTGCTGGTTCAGTCGCTTTGAACGAGCAAACAAGCAAACTAGCTAACCAGCAAACAACCGTTCTATTCCCACCTCGTTCCCCTCGCCACCGGCTGTCCCAGCTCCACCCAATTGAAGTTGCCCGTGCCATCCGTCCAGCGAACGGCCCCGTTGGCACTGATGCTGCCGGGTTGATTAAGGGAAATTTGGAGGAATGGATTCTGCGTGCCATTCGTGAGCGAGACGTCTGCGAAGAGTCTAAGTGTCCGCGATGATCCGCTGCCGATGGCGCCAAGTTCCTCGGGAATATTCGTACAGCTCACGGTATTGCTGCTCATGCTGCATGCAACGCGCGTGGTGGTGTCCGTTGCCCCCAGTTCCCACCCCGTCGTCTGCACACCCGTCGGTTTGGTGACCTCGAATTCCAACTCCGTGATCTCCAAATCCGCCTGCGGAATTATTTCTCCACGAAACGCAAAGCCTGCCACCAATTGATCATTGCCCAGCGGGAGAGCATCTTGTTCCTTGAGAGCATTCGTCACTTCCGTGATCTTTGCCTGAGCCGTTTGATGCTGCGGATACGGAATGTCAGCTGGCAAGGACTGATACGTTTCCTGCGTAAAACCTCCTTCGACCGTCAGAGAAAAGCTGTCCACCTGAATCATCTCTTCGGACACGCCGCCCGCATTTCTGCCTTTCAGGAGCACCTCGATGCCGAGCACGTTCTCCGTATCCTTGTCCATGAAATACGCTCCTTCCGTCGCGAAGCTCGCTTTCCAGGTGAGATCATCCGCATCAAAAACATCAGGTGTCAGGCGACCGATTTCTTTGCCCTGCGCATCGATCAAAAACATGCTCTCGATGGATTCATATTCTTCCTCCATCACAACAGTGACCCCGCGAATGTACATCGGCTCGCGTGAGGCGAAGAACGATGCGCTTGCGATGGGTTCGGAGCGCTCGCCGAGAATGAGGAACCTGCTCTTGGCGGGGAAAGCGGGGAGTGCACCAACGGTGGAAGAAACTGATGATGCAGAAGAGACGGAGGATCGGGAAGAAGAACGTAAAGACGAGGAACGGCCGGAACTCATGGAACCGGAAAATCCGCTGCGTTCGATGGCTCGATACTCGTCCAATTCTCCTTCCATAAACGCTCTGTACGCCGCTGCCAAGCGCGCCATTTGTCCTCGTGTGAGTTGCATATCCATGCGCCCCTCGAGTCCGGGCAAACCGACTCCCGCTGCGTAGGCACCTTCCCGATACTGCACATACCATTCGTTGCCATCAGGAACCTCTGCAGTGACGGTGTTCAGGATGCCAAGTATTTTGAGTGCTTCGGCATAGTTCACAAGGCGCTCGGGGTGAAACAATCCGTCGGGATATCCCGAAATCACGCCACGCTTCTTCGCAAGGCACACATACCGCGAAAACCACGCATCACGCGGAACATCGGGGAAACATGTATCTGCATCACCGGCAATGACCATGATGTCTGAGCGCGAGAGCAGTGCTATCTTCAAAAACTCTGCGCGATTGATTGTCCTTTCCGGATGAAAAAAACCATCCGGGTATCCTTGAATAACTTCAAGATTCGTAAGCACGCTTATACCTGCAGCTTCCGGCCGCAGAAATGGCGCATCAAAATAATCCTCACTGCGATCGGAATAATCCAATGCAAACGCCGCGAAGGGAATAAGAAGAGCCAGGGAGAGAAGAATGCGTCGCATAAACCTTGGAGTGAAATAATGAATTGCAATAATTATACAGGAGAGTGCTTCCTCCTAATAAAAAACCCGACTTTACGACGAATAATGACGGAAGATCTTACAAATGCGGGTGTGATGTTGAATGTCTAACGCAGGAACGAGGAAACTTTCGGCAAAAACTTCCCCGTGCGCTTTGCATACTCTGCGTATTTATTTCCGTACGCATTCAGCAATGCGCGCTCTTCTATCGGAGTTCTCACAAACATCACAATTAAAATCATCAGCAAGAAACCCCCGCCCAGGAGCCAGTTCGCTGTCAGCAAGAAGATGCCTGTCCCCAATAATAAAAACGAGAGATACATGGGATGTCGTACATACAAATACGGTCCCGTTGTAATGACATTTCCTCCCGGACGGATTTGAACTGTTCCGGTGAAGTTTCGGGAAAGATATTTCTGCACCCAAATAAGCATAATGATCCCCAAGACACTCAGGGCAAAACCACTCCAACGAACCTCCGGCACGAGCGCCAGTTGCGACCATGTGAGCAACGGTGGCCATATGGCATATGCCAAAAATGCCAGTATCAATGGAAGACCAAGCAAAACTCGAAGATGACGAAACGATCCCTCCCCTTTGGTATTTTGTTTCACGCCCGATGCCGCGTCTGCATATCCACTGAAGTACATACGGATTGCGACAACCGCCATGAGCAAAAGCAGTGATGCTGTGTGAAATGGATACTCAGCTTCCATGTTTTTATTCTAGCATGGTGATCATCACTGCGATTGAGGTATCGCCTTAAGAGTTTCGCGCAACATGTGTTTCAAAGCCCCCTTCCCTTGTGTAGTCTTTAGATATTTTTCACGTCGAAGTGCGTCATCTTGAGAAATATATGCTTCAGCAAAGATGAGCTTCCATGGCCTCTTGGCTTTCGTTGAAGTGACACTGCCTTTGTTATGAGTTTCAAGTCGCTGTTTCAAGTCAGTTGTATAACCAACATAGAGCTGGTCATTTTGCTGACTTCGAAGAACATACACTGTAAACATGGTCTTGCAATTATAGTCTCGTAACATGCATCCGCAACATACGGAACAAGCCCCGTAGTGTGCGCTTCGCGCAACTACAGGGCACGAAGCATGCGCTGTGCCCCATTATCATTTCATAATTTCGTGGCCTGCCATGAAGTTGCGCCGCAGCGCATACTTCGTGGTGGTCCCGGCGGGAATCGAACCTGCATTTACCCCTTAGGAGAGGGTCGTTCTATCCATTGAACTACAGGACCATGAAAAAAGCTTACAGCGGATCGTGCATCCCTTAAAGCTCCCTTGGCACAAAATTTACGCCGCCATCACCACGATCTCTCTGCCCTCCGCCGGCAGTGATCCTTTCAGTTTGTATTCCGAAACGCGCTCTTTTCCCTGCGCACCGCAAGCACGGAGCACTTCGCTTTCCAATTTTTCATTCTCATCCGGCACGAGGATGAGAACGCGCGGATCAAATTCATCGACTAACTTTTGAACCAACTTTACATCACCCTGCGGAAGCACGAGGAGGTCGATCTCGCCCACGGTCTCCAATTGATGATCCGTCCAATCTTGGAGAGGGCCGGAGAGGAAGGCGCAGTGCACGCCATCCACCTCGGCAACAAAAGAGACTTGTTGCCCTTCTCGTTGCCCGATTCCTTTCAAAGAGACATCGGCAATGTTGTATTCGCCCGGCCAGGAAATGGTGCCTTTGGATGGCTCCTCTTCCGGAGCAGAGAGCAAGGCAACGGCATCTTTCCATGCAGACTTTTCCGTCTTTTTTCCCGGAAAAATGACGAGTGGTTTTCCACCACCTGTGCACTTGAGTGTGGAGCCGCCGAGAGAAGAAAACGTAAGCAAGCCGAAGCAGCATACTCAATAATTGAGATTAAGAAAAGCATAGAAAAGACGCAAAGGAAACAGAGGAAACAAAAGAATCTCCAGGATCGCTTGCGTCCTCTGAGTCCTTTGCTTCATTTGTTTCCTCTGTTTCCCTATTTTTCAATTCTCTCAATTTGAGCACCCAATCCCCGGAGCTTCTCATCCAGCTTGTCGTAGCCCCGTTCTATGTAGTGGACGTCCGTGATGGTGGATTCGCCTGTGGCGCAGAGCCCTGCCAGCACCATGGCTGCACCGGCGCGGATATCGTTGCTGGCAACCGTGCGGCCACGGAGTGGCGTCGGACCGATGATGAGTGCTTGGTGTGCATTGAGGACTTCTATATGTGCGCCCATCTTCTCCAGTTCGTAGAGGTACGCCATGCGCCCCTCAAATAAACATTCGAAGATGCGGCTCACGCCCTTGGCTTGCGTCATCAGAACCCCAAGCGGCGGGAGGAGGTCTGTCGGGAAACCCGGGTAGATGTTCGTCTGCACTTTCGTGGAAACCAAGGACGAGAGTTCTCCGTCCACAAAGAGGACATTTTCCGCGGCATCATATTTCCAAATGCCTCCCATGCGGGCAACGACATCCAGAAAGAGGAGAAGATGCTCGGGATCCGTGCCATGGAGACGCACTTTTCCTCCGGTGACGAGCGCGGCGAGGACAAAGACGCCCGCTTCCAGGTAATCCGGGACAACAGTCTCCGTTGCGCAGGCCAGATCTTTTTTTCCGCGAATCTTCACCGTGTGCGTGCCGACGCCATCCACCTCCGCACCCATGTGCTGCACCATCCGCTCCACTGCCTGCACGTGCGGCTCTGCCGCGGCGATGGAAACGGTTGTTTCGCCGGGGAGCAATGCGGCAGCCAGCACGACGTTCTCGGTCGCCGTCACGGAAAATTCCGACAGGACGACGTGCGCGGGCTTCAGCGATCCTTGTAAATGTACGACCTCCTCTGTGCTCATGTTTTTGGCTCCCAATTGTTCCAGTGCGGAGATGTGCGCACCCACGGGACGTTTGCCCAGCACGCATCCTCCGGGGTACGACATTTCTGCCACGCCGAAGCGTGCGAGCAGCGGTCCCAGCAGCACGATGGAGCCGCGCAATTTGGAAACGTACTCCGAAGGGATGGGTTTGCTTGTGAGCTTGTGCGTGCGAATGCGAACGGTGCCTTCCTGGAAGGATGTCTCCGCCCCCAAAAATTCCAGGATATCCAGAAGCGTCCGGATGTCGCGCAGGTGCGGCACATTGTGCAAGACCGTTTCACCGGCACAGAGAATGCTCCCTGCGATCAGCGGGAGCGCTGCATTTTTGGAGCCGCTGATTGTCACATCCCCGCGAAGCGGCACTCCTCCCCGAATGCGATAGTTGATGTCCATAAGGACTAGAAGTGTAGCAGAAAGGAAGGTGGAGGGATTGGCTTATAGATGCCAAATAAGCAGAAAGCGCAGAGTAGAAAGCATAGAGCGGACGGGAAAGCGCATCCTTTACTTTCTGCTCTATGCTCTTTGCTTTCTGCTTTTCTCGATTACCCATTCCAAAAGCAACAATGCCACTCCGATGGTGATGAACGAGTCTGCGACATTGAAGACGGGAAACGTTCCCACTTGAAAAAAATCCGTCACAAATCCGTCGCGCAGACGATCCAAAATATTTGCGAGTGCACCGCCGAGTATCATCCCGAATCCAACATGTGTGAGAAGCGTCTTCGTGGACCTCACTGCAAAAATTGCGACGAGAACAAGTGCTGCGAGGATCAAAATTTCTTGGAATCCCGCAGGGAGCTGCAGCCCGAATGCGATGCCGGGATTCAGTGCCGGGTCAAGTCCGATGAATTGACCGATAATGGCAATACGCTCGACGAGATAGACATCGGCAAGAAGCTTCGCGGCGAAGCTAAGGGCAAAACTGAGTGCGCCGACAAGGAGAAGGATTTGCACGAGAAGATGATATACCACTCCGCGATCGCACGTTATACTCCCTGCCCGAACATGTTCCGCCGCATCGATTTTCTGCTCCTCGGCATCACGATAGTGTTGACATTCTTCGGCCTCGCGATGATCGCGAGCGTCAGCGTGTTCGAAAGCTACCAGATCACGCAGCGTCTGACGGATGAGGGCTTGCGCGCAGCGCCCACCAATTCCTTTTATCTATGGCGCAGCTTCCTCCACATCGTCGTCGGCATGTCCGCGATGACGGTGATGATCATCCTTCCGTATAAGATGTGGCAGCGTCTTGCTCGACCGCTGTTTCTCTTAAGCATCGTTCTTTTAATTGCGCTGTTTATTCCCGGCATCAGCGCGGGATACGGCAGCGCAGCCAGTTGGCTGCGCTTGGGTCCTTTTTCCTTGCAGCCATCGGAGGTTTTAAAGATCACGCTGATTTTTTATCTGGCGGTGTGGCTGCAGAAACGCGAGCAACTGATCGGAACGTTTAAGGAGGGATTCGTTCCGTTCGTGTCGCTCCTCGTTCTCTCCACACTGCTCGTCGCCATTCAACCGGACTTGGGTTCTTTCTTCGTCATTGCCGGCATCGCGTGCGTCATGTTTTTCATTGCGGGAGGAAATCTGTTTCACCTGCTTATGGGCGGAGGCGCGGCGGCGCTCCTTGGCCTCCCGATCATTCTCAATAAAGAATATGTGCGAGCGCGCTTCATGGCATTCTTGAATCCCACGGACCCGAACATCTCGGAAACCATCGGATTCCAGATCAAGCAGGCGCTCATCGCCATCGGTTCCGGCGGGTTCTTTGGCGTCGGATACGGAAAATCCATTCAAAAATTCGGCTACCTGCCGGAAGTCCAAGCGGACATGGTCTTCTCCGCGATGGCGGAGGAGCTTGGTTTCTTTCGGGTCATGCTCGTGCTGCTGATGTACAGCATCCTCGTCATCCGAGGGTACAAGATCGCACAAGAAGCGCCGGATAGGTTCGGATTCATGGTGGCAACGGGCATCACGACCTGGATAGCCTTTCAAACCATTGTGAACCTCGCAGTGAATCTTTCGCTCTTCCCACTCACAGGACTCACGTTGCCCTTCATCAGCTACGGAGGATCTTCGCTCGTGTCTATTTTGATCGGCGTCGGGGTGCTTCTGAATATTTCCATGCACTCGACGGAGGAAGCCAGCATGGCAAGAAGGGCGAGGAAGACGAAGGTGGGGATTAGAAAATTATTCGCCTGATTTGTAAGGTTTGCTGGTTTGCTCGTCCGCCTTTGGCGGACTTGTTAGCTGGTTTGCTGGTTAACGAGCAAACAAGCAAACTAGCTAACCAGCAAACAAAATCGTAGGGCAAGAACAGGTAGAATACACTCATGAAAATCTTGTTTGCCGGCGGCGGCTCCGTCGGGCACATAGCGCCGAGTGTTGCTGTGTGGCAGGCGATGAAGCAATTGGATGCGTCCACAGAGCCGCTGTTCCTATGTTCCGACCGCATGGAAGATCTGAATTATATCGCGAAGGAACGCGTTCCTGTGCGCGCCGTGGCTCTGCCGAAACGCAATCTCTGGATGCCGATGCTCCTCGTACAGGCGTACCGCCAAGCGGCGCTGAGCATTCGCTTATTCAAGCCTGACGTCGTCTTCAGTAAAGGAGGCGCGGTGAGCGTGCCCATCTGCCTTGCTGCGTGGTGGAAAAAAATTCCGATCGTGCTGCATGAATCCGATGCGCGCATGGGCATCGCAAACAGAATGATCGCAAAAATTGCAGACACGGTGTGCCTGGGATTCGATGAAACAATGATCGTGGATCCCCGCATGCAGGTGACAGGCAATCCCGTCCGCGCGGGCGTCACGAAAGGAGTAAAAGAAGAAGGGCTGCGCATAACAGGTTTTTCCGGCGACCGTCCTGTGTTGATGGTGATAGGAGGAAGCCAAGGGGCAACGGCCATCAATGATGTCGTCCGCACGCTTCTTCCCAAACTTCTCGAAACATTTGATGTTATTCATCTCACGGGTCCCGGAAAAAATGGAGCACCCAAGACGGCCGGCTATTTCGCCAAAGAATTCGCGTATGAAGAACTCCCTCATTTGTATGCCGTCACGAGCGTCGCACTCAGCCGTGCGGGTGCGGGAGGTATCTGTGAACTTGCAGCGAACGGCATCCCGACTATTCTGACGCCCCTCCGTGGCGTGGCAAACGATCATCAGCAGGCAAATGCACTCGCAGCTGCCCGTTCGGAGGGGTGCATTGTGCTTCCTCAAGAAAAGTTGTCTGCCGAGCTCTTGCCCACCCTCCAAAACATGATCGAGCCCGGCCGTCACGTGCTTCTTTCCGAACGAATTTCAGGTCTGAACCCCCCGAATGCGGCGCAGAGGATTGCCGAAATCATCCGCAGTACAGCTAAAAAATAAAAGAGATGTCCTGCAACTAGCCAGCAGTACAAAAAAGTAGCCCCATATCTTGCAAAACAGGGGATGCCTCTTTACCCTGCCCGAGCTATGAAAAAGTTCCACACGTTGATCATTCCGCTGTTTGCGTTGGCCTTTCTTTTGGTGAGCTGCAAAGCGCCCGCCGTTACCAATGAGCCTCCTGCCACGAACGAGCAGACGAACGGAGAAGTATCCGGTACCCCATCTTCTATGGCCAATGATTCCTTCGACGGACAGATCCTCAAAGGCAAGCACACCGCCGTGTTTCACACGTCGATGGGGGATATCACGGTGCAATTGGATGCCGATGCCGCGCCGAAGACCGTCACGAACTTCGTGGCACTGGCAAAGTCCGGCTACTACAACGGCTTGCTCTTCCACCGCGTCATTCCCGATTTCATGATTCAGGGAGGCGACCCGAACGGCAACGGCACGGGCGGCGAAAGCATTTTCGGTGATTCGTTTGAGGATGAGATCAACGCGAACACTTACGGACTCGACAAAAAGAAACTGAAGGATGCCGCAGCGGGACAGCCGCTGCCGGATGAAATCAAGGACAAGACGGTGAAGGAATACTACGAGATGCAAGGCTACGTCTACAATTCCAAACTGAAGTCTCTGCCAATGGTGCATGGCGCTCTCGCCATGGCGAACCGAGGTCCGAACACGAACGGCAGCCAGTTCTTTATCGTTCAGGCCACTGCCACGCCGTGGTTGGATGGCAAGCACACGGTCTTTGGTAACGTCACCAAGGGACTCGACATCGTCGATGCCATCGCCAAGGTTGCTCGCGACAGTTCGGATAAGCCGCTTGAGCCGATCACGTATAACGTGGAAATTGTAAAATAGCTCTTGTGGAAGACATAAGACACAAGATGTAAGACAGCTGTATCTTGTGTCTTATGTCTTGTATCTTTTTTCCCGTATGAGAACCAGATTCGCCCCTTCTCCAACAGGCTACCTTCATGTGGGGGGGCTGCGCACTGCGCTCTATTCCTATTTGATCGCGAAGCAGACGAAGGGCGAGTTTCTTTTGCGCATTGAAGATACGGATCAAGAACGCAGCGTGGAAGGCACAGTGGAAAGCATTCTTCGATCTTTGGAGTGGGCGGGAATTTCACCCGATGAAGGCGTTGTGCTCAAAGGAACATCAGTCGATCAGGTGGGAAAAGTGGGACCGTACTTCCAGTCTGAGCGTCTGGATGTGTATAAGAAGTACGCGCAGGAACTGCTGGAGAAAGGCCACGCGTATCCGTGTTTCTGCACTGCGGATCGCCTGGCACAGATGCGTGATGATCAGACGAAAGCCAAGCAGGCACCCATGTATGACCGTCTCTGCATGTCTCTTCCTAAAGAAGAGGCAGCAAAACGCATGGCGAACGAGCCGCACGTGCTGCGCTTGAAAGTTCCACGCACGGAAGTGATTACATTTGAGGATGACATCCGTGGAAAACTCTCATTCCAAGGGCATGTCGTCGATGATCAAGTGCTGCTGAAGAGTGACGGCTTCCCGACGTATCATTTGGCGCATGTTGTGGATGACCATTTGATGAAGATCGACATTGTGATTCGGGGTGAGGAGTGGCTGAGTTCTCTGCCGAAACATTTATTGCTTTTCCGATACCTTGGCTGGACGCCACCGCGCTACGCACACGTGCCGCTGCTGCTGAATAAAGATAAAACGAAGCTGAGCAAGCGCCAGGGTTCCGTATCTGTGGAGGAATACATCACAAAAGGATACTTGCCCGAAGCACTTTTGAATTTCCTCGCGATGCTGGGATGGAATTCCGGCACAACACAGGAATTATTTTCATTGGAGGAACTCATTGATGCCTTTTCGATCGACCGCGTACAGAAATCCGGCGCGATTTTTGATCTGGAGAAGCTCGATTGGCTTCAAGGCCAGTGGATGCGGAAAATTGAGCCACCTGAATTTGCCGAACGGATCCTTCCGCTGGTTGCAGAGAAGTACCCGGATGCGAAAAAAGACAAAGATTTCGCAAAAAAAGCCGCGCTGATTCAGGAGCGTCTGACATTGTTCCCGGAAGCACCGGAGATGATGTCCTTTTTCTATGAAGAGCCAAAAGTCACCGTCGATCTGCTCGCGAACGAAAAGCAAAAGGTAACTTCTGCGGATGTTCCGAAGATTCTTGCGCTTCTCACGAGCACATTGGAATCCATTGACGATTGGACACTCCCGAATATTCAATCCGCACTCGAAAAACTTGCGACGGAAGGTTACAAAAAGGGTCAAATCCTCTGGCCGCTGCGCGCTGCACTTACCGGTAAACCATTCAGCCCGGGAGCATATGAAGTGGCGGAGGTACTTGGAAAGGAAGAAACGATAAAACGGCTTACAGCTGCTTTAAAATCGATCTCCTAACATCCATGCAGATTCAAGAACTTGTCGCTGTCGGCTCTAAAACTACTATGCGCATTGGCGGGCAGGCTCGCTATTATGCGGAAATCGCAACAAAAGAAGATGCGGAAGAAGCTTTGCGATTTTCCAAAGAAAAAAATATCCCGTTGATCATCCTCGGCAGCGGCAGCAACACTGTTTTTGCCGACGGAGTGATTGAGGCGTTGGTCGTGCGCATCAAAGCAGACAAAACTTCTGTTGAAGGAAATCAAATTCGTGTGGAAGCAGGAAAAAATCTCGCGATGCTCATCAATGAACTCGCAAAACAGAATTTGGATCTCTCTGCGCTCACGGGAATCCCCGGAACTCTCGGCGGGGCGGTCTTCGGCAATGCAGGACAGGGACAGAAGGGGATTTGGATAGAATACTATGTGAAGGATGTGACAGCGCTCATCGACGGGCGATGGCAGACGCTTCCAAAAGCGGCATGCGAATTCAAGTACCGCGAGAGCGTCTTCAAGCACATGAAGGAACCTCTCATTTTGTGGGAAGTCATTTTGGAAGTGCCCACACGCGATAGAGCCCTTGTGGAAGCCGAAGTTAAGGTTCTCCTTCAAAAGCGCATCGAGACGCAGCCGCACATCAAAACTGCAGGTTCTTGCTTCAAAGCAGTCGGCGACACACCTGCGTGGAAGCTGATAGATGCTGCGGGACTCCGTGGAACAAAAATCGGCGATGTGCAAATTGCAGAGAAGCACGCGAATTTTCTCCTGAACATCGGCAAAGCAAATTATGAAGATGCAAAGGCAATCGTGAAAAAGGTCAAAAAAACGATCACGGAACCGCTGGATGTGGAGATGCGGTTCATCGAACCGGATGGATCGTTGGCGTTTTGATAATCATCGCGGGTCGAACCTGCCTGCCGGTAGGCAGGGACCCGCTCTGATTAAATCCAACAACCAACAAGAGCGCGTCTTTTTATCCTGAGTGAGTCGAAGGACGACGCGCGATATTTACACATTTGGAACTTAGTTTTCTTCTTTTTCCCTTTGTTCCAACCAACTTTCCACTTTTTGCATCATATTGCAAACTATACAAGCATCAAACCAAGTGAAAGAAAGCTCAGGATCCGCAGCAAAACGCCCCAGGGTTTCTTGCAATTGCTTTCGGTATTCCGGCAGATAGCGAAACTCGTATCTTTCATTGCCCCTGAGAAGGACTAGCTGGTACACAAGCATCGCCTGATCTTCGGAGGCCCTTTCAATAGACATAGATCCAACATACGCCAAACCATAACAACGAAAAAGGAGAGTGGTCGCCCACCCTCTCTTTTCCGCTCACCGTAGCTGCGACGCGGCATCGCAGCTACGGGATTCATGTGATTCAAAACGGCAAATCCTCTGCTTTGATTTCGGATGCGTAGGCAATCTCCGGCACCTCTACGGATGCAGAGGCGGGAGCGCTGTCGTCCGACTTAGCATCAGAGCGGGCAGGACGTGCATCGGCACGGAAAGAAGTTTCCGCGACGGAGTTTTTCACGCCAAGGAGCAGAACGGAGTCTGCAATGACTTCCGTCGTGTAGCGCTTGTGGCCGTCTTTGGTTTCCCAACTGCGTGTTTGCACGCGGCCGGAAACAAAGACACGGTTGCCTTTCTTGATGTTGGAAGTGACTTCCTGAGCAAGCGCACCCCAGATGACGACGTTGTGAAATTCGGAACGCTCTTTGAGCTCATTCGTCGATTTGTCTTTCCACTTTTCATTCGTGGCGACACCCAGTGTCAGCACTTGTACGCCGCCGGTGGTGGTGCGCAGTTCCGGATCACGAGTGACGTGACCGATAATGTCTGCGCGGTTCAAATTATTGGTGATGGACTTTGCATTCGCAGGTGCTGCGAGCTGCCCGTCCTTGGGATCTAAAAGAATCATATCGAGCGCGACCATCTTGGTCTTGCTGCGCTTTTCACCGGTCTTTTCATCTTCCCAGCTGTCTGTTTGGAGGCGGCCCGCGACGAAGACGTGGCTGCCGGGTTTCACGAAACGTCCCGCGACGTCCGCCATGGGACCCCACAGAGTGACAGTGTGAAAGCCTTTGCCGTCCAGCATGTCGCCGCTTTCGGCTTTGAAGGAATAGGGAACGACAAGGTTAAGATCGACAACACTCGTACCGCTGGGCGTCTGCCGAGGGGAAACGGGTTCTGTCTGGTAGCCGATGATGTGCACGCGATTGAGGGAGAACATATCTCGAAGGGAGAAATGGGATAAAAGGAGGTCACGAGCAGTGCGTGCTGCTTTACGATGACTTGGCTTCCGTCCTAGCTAGAAACGGCAACCGCCACAGTTGTACACTCGTACACCAATGGATGGCAACAGATTGTAGTGGCAAGAGCTCGTAATTATTTTCTAAATATACATTTTCCTATCTCAAAATACAGGAATGTTTTCCGTCAACATCGGTTACGGGTTCTTGGCCTCAGCTTGCTGTGATCAGCATCATTTTTCTGTTATAATTATCAGATTTTACATACACACACCCGCTCTTGGCTTTTGCTCATTTGCTCGGGATTCTTAGCTGCCCTGGGAGCCTCTGCAGTGCATGCCGAACATTTCTCTATCTCCAAAAATCCTCCGGCCTCCTTTGAGGAGATCAAGAAAGTCGTGACCGAGGACATTCCGAAGGATTTGAAAAAGGCGCAGTGCGGCGGATGGGATACGGATCAAAGCGTGGTGGGAAAAATTCCTGTCGTGACAGGCGTGCCGGGACGCGATGCGGATCCGCTGGGAAACATTCGCTCCGGCATGGCAAAACGAAATGATAATTTTATTTTCCCCGATGAACCGACGACGAAAGGACTGGCGACTGCCTGCCAACCGAATGTCGGAAACAAAGATGATCCTGCATCGCAGACAATCAAGGTGTTGCAGTGGACAGGTTTCGGCCCCGCGGAAAATAAACGGGAGATCGAGGTGCCGCATCCATACTTCGAGGATCCCCCTTGCGTGTGGCGGGCGGGTGGAGAAAAACTTCAGCCACCCTTGAACGAAGCGAAATGTCGTGAATTTTGCGAGTTTGTGAACAGTCCGCTCTTCACGTTCTGGGATTGCAGAGTGTCTGCGCCCATCTTGGACGATGCAGGCAATGTTGTCGGCACGCAATGCATTCAGGACGGCCAGAAATACACCTGCACGCAGGACTGGATAGACCTCCCCTTTGACGGAGGCGATCCGAACAATTCGGTGGATGCGAATCTCGCAGGCATCATTCCGCAACTGAAACAGTTCTGCGATCCGAATGCGCCGCACCCGGCGGCAGGTTTGTCCAATGCGCGTTCGTGCAGAGGAGAAGCATGCCGCACTGTCGAGGGAAACAACGCGCCATACATGTCGTACTACCGCAGTTATGAAGCAAGTTACCGACGCGATCCTGTGATCACGGACAAGAACACGGACATTGCCTCCAACAATGCGCAGGTGGCCTGTTACGGTCTCTACAGAGAATTCGATCCGAAGACGAAAGTGATGGAGAAAGAGGATCAACGGTGCGTGATCCAAATGGACGTGTCGCAATACCCAAAAAGCCAGCAGGGGAAGGGTGACACCAAGAGCGATCTTGCGGATCCGGATCCTTCCGGGCCGATTCTTCGCGATCCGACGTTCAAGGAATCGGAGGATCTGTGGTACCAAAACTTGGGAGGAGGAATGTCCTTCCTGAACGACAAAGTATTTTCGGAAGAATTTGCGAAAGATTTATCGACGGCGCTCCTTACGGCCGACGAAGCCAAGCAGCGTGCGGCGCAGCCATTCGTCGATCCTAAAAAGACGGTAGCCGATGCGGCGTTGGTGCGCGCGTTCGATGATACGGTTTCAAACGAGCGTGGCGATAAGCGCACCGTTACGGAATGGTGGCAGCGCTTGGAGACGGACGCCAACCGCATCTTCACACGACCGGTGGTGAGGCTGTTCCTCCCGCCCGCATGGTCGTTCGGCATCGATGCATTGGACCCCATTCTTGTGCAGAATGCGAACTCTCCGGAAGGATCGGATCCCGCGGCCGTGATTCGCAGCGACCCGCGCATGCTCTCCATCGAAGCGCAGTTGAATGCCAAGGAAGACACGCTGGGGCAAGTGGCAAAGTTGCTGGAGCGCAACCTTCTCTTCACGACGCAGGAGGAGATTATTCCGTTCGTCTACCCTCTGGGTTCTGTGACGGAATTCCGGGCTGTGAAGCAAGCGTGGATCACGTGGCGAGCCATTCAGAAAGGCGCGGATGGATCTGCACCGTTCCCTGGCGAAGACGAAGTGAACGCCCTGATTGAAAAATTGGAACAGTACGCCATACAAGCGGAAGGCGTTCGCACGCTCCGTGCCGAACTGCCGCGCTACATTGGTCAGCTCACGGCCAGACAGCAGGAAATTGCCGCGGAAATTGCGGCGTGGGAGGAAAAGAATCTCACAGCGTACCGTGATTATCTCGTGGGACTCAAGCAAATGGATGAACTGCGCTCGACGTGGAGAACACTCCAGCAGAAGTACATCGATTTCCATGACAAGACGAATATGCCGTGGTGCAAGAACGACCGCTTCACGACGTCGATCTACTCGCTCGTTTCCCTCTGGCTCCCGCAGCGCGAAGGGCAGCAAGGGTTGGATTTGGACAGCGACGATGTCGGCTCCTGCGAAGCGCAGGATGGCCTGCCTCGTTTCTGTGTTCCGGAGAACGAGAAAGATCTGGTCTTCGATTTCACTCATATGGAATTCACGCGTGCAAAGACTCCCGTGAAAATCCCGGTGCTCAAGCCTACGCTCGTGCGCTTACAGCTTCCGCTGCCGCCGGGGCACACGGAAACAATCCAAGATCCAAAGGCGCTGGAACTGCCGGATTTCCCGCCGGTGCCTTCCATTTTCGCAGCGCTCTCTCAGCAACCGTTTCCGCAAATCAAAAAGCCGATCAACGCTCCCGACATCATCGAAGTGAACAGGCTGCTGCCCAGCGAACCGCGCATGGAACAGTGGAAAGACGTGCTCACGCGGGCGACGACGGTCATCACGAACATGAACGAAGCCTACAAACAATTCTGGGACAGCATTCAGATGTTCGATCCCGCGTGGCGCGAGCGTGAAAAAATGCCCGAGCCGACGTGCGATACCGAAGACGGTCCCGTGCCTATGCAACCGTTGGACTGTTGCGGCTTCGGCAAGGTGCACTGCGTGCACCCGGAGCCGGATCTGCTCGAAAGGATCAAGCGCATCGGCGACAGGCCCGCAGTCTTGGTCAAGGAAGATTTCCAAGCGAGGGGTGACCCAAGAAAATTGCCCGAATGCGACCCGAAAGATCATGTGTGCCAGACGGTGCTCCCGGAGGAGCGATCGCAGGTGCAAGGGTGGCAGGTGCAGATGCCGAAGGAATCGCCCGACGCGGAAACCATGATCGAAAAACTGCGCACGAACCTGCGCGAACAAACACTCACGCCCGCAGCAGAGATCCGGGGCAACATTCCATATGAGGAATCGGCGACCGAACTCTACCCCGTATTCGACGTGCCGCGCGCATTTGATCTGCGTCCGCCCGTGAAATCTTCTTCTTCGTCCTCCACGCAATGAAACGCATTCTTTTGATTCTCATCGGCATCGCTCTTCTGCTCCAACCCGCTCTTGTGAGAGCCGCTGCGCAGACGCCATCGGGCGCGTGTCTGCAAGCGGTGAACAAGGAGCTCTCCCGGGAGCAGCGTATTTATAGAACCATGCTCTTCGGATTTACGAAGGCTGCCGATGCGCCGCTGGGCGACCGGCGATACGACAAAGAAGGCAATGCGTGGATCAAAATGCGCAAAAATTCTTGGCGCTCGCAGACAAAAGGATTTGGGGGGGCGACGTGGTCCGATGCACAGATGGATTTGATGGTGGAGCGGGACTTTATGGCGGCAACCCCCGTACGTCGCGGCATTTTTGAGACGAAGAAGGCGCTGACCTCGGAGCTGATTCCTCCACTCCTCCAGAGTTTCCGCGCATTCCGCTGTCGCGTGGAAGCCGTATGCAAAGCGGTGTCGCTGAGCATTCCGCAGAGCGGCTCGACGGAAGGAAAAATATTGAAGGTTGAAACGCCCGGGTGCATGGATTTCGCAATGTCGCCCGTGGAAGCCTGCATGCTGGGAGCAGAGAAGGATGCCGATGGCACGTTCGCACACAAAGGCGATGAAGCCGTTGCACGCACGTACTGCACGCATGTGGGACAGCAACTTTTGGAACGTGAGAGTGATGTGCTGAAGCTCGCGGTTTCCTATGACGCCGCATATCGGTCGCTGCTGCAGTTCGCAGGACACTTCGATCTGTTCCTGGAGGAATTCCGGACATCCATTTCCACCCCCATTCGCCAGGCAGTTTCCCTTCTGGGACAACTGCAACAAATTCCGTGTTTCATTTCGCAATGTGATGAATAACACCCACGCCAAGTTCGGCGAAGCGATCATGCATCTTGCAAAAAGATGCAAGACACAAGACACAAGATACAAACGATTATTTCTTGCGTCTTGTATCTTGTGTCTTAACGTTGGAGTAGTTGCAATAGCCATCGGCACATTTGCAATAATGCATTCGAATGCGAATGCTCAAAACACCGATCGTGCGGAACCCGTGCTGGCCGCATGTTCCGGCTCCTCCATCGTATTTCCCAAGAATCGTTTCATCTTCCTCACGAATCCCGTGGAACGCTTGCGCAGGGACTACCACGCAACCGTGGAAAAAGTCATCACCGCGCACATGGAAGAGCGCACGATTGTCTGCACGGAAGGCGTGCGCGAAGTGCCTACAGAGGCATTGAATGATCTTGCAGAGAGACTGCCGCCGTGGCGTTCTCCCATTCGCTCCGCCGGTCTTCGTGAATCCGATATCAGCGCCGTGCTGCTGGAATACGTGCGCGTCTATGAATGCGCCCTGAAGGAACATGAGTATTTCGGCGCAACGCGCGTCGCGAAGGATACGGAAGATGGCGCGGGCATCTTCAATATCTTCAGGTTCTTGAATACGTCCGCCGAGCGCACGGATTTGATCCGTAAAGAATTGATCTTCGCTCGGCGCGCACTGGAACGCACGCTTGCGCTCCTCGGCGGCATGGATCGCTTGCGCCCGGTGGATGCGAGCTTGGAATGTTTACAGCTCTCATCCTTTGAGATTCGAAACCTCGTTGCTCTCGCAGCGGACGCGGCGTCCTGCATACCGCGCGCACTGGATGCAAAAACCTCCCTCCGCGACATCTCCGCAGATCCTCCCGTAGAATGAAACGCCTGCTTGCCACCGTCGGCATCTTTACGCTGCTGCCATCCTCTGCGTTGGCAGCTGCTCCGTCTCTGTACGATGCCGCGCAGGAAATGGTCAGGAAGGAATTGATGTTGGATGAAAACTTGGAGCCGCACGCGGATGAAGACGTCGCACGTTTCGCATCGGAACTGATTCCGAAAGGAGATCCTCCGTGGAAGAAAGAAGAGATGGATGACGTGCTGCGAAAAAAATTCGAGACGCTCTGCGGCAAAACACCCGATCATCCCTCCGTGGATATCGGCCGCTGCGCGGAATTAATGGAAAATGTGACGAACACGATGCGCAAGGAAGAGACACTCCGCGCGCTTGGACGCGAACTCCAAGGTATTGCGAGCAGCTACGAACTCGCCATCGACGGGTACCCCGGCAGGGAAACGACACTCCCTTCACGGTATGCAAGTTTGACACTGCTCTGGCAAGCGGGGCAGAAGAAGGGCGATGAACCGGGCAAGACGCGCATCCGCATGTTCACGCTGCCGAAGGACGATGCTTGGAAGAAAAACGTGAGTGCCATCGAAGACATGGTCGGACAGCTCTCGGGCGAGGAACGCACGGGCGCCGTCTGGCGCTATCAACATGGTGTGCGCTACGTCCAAGGCAAGCGCGGGGATTTTCCGCTCCCGAAAGAGACTGACCCCGCCGTCAACGGCCCCGGCACCGAACGTCAGTATCTTTCCAAGCGATGGGATGGGACCACGGATGAGCATAACCTTGAAGCGGTGCTCACGACGGCATGGGAGACGTTGCTCACACATCTCGCAACAATGGACGCGCCGCTCCAACGAGGAGATGTGGTCTTCTTCCCCGCGATTCCATTGGGAGATGTCATCGGGTGGGCGTACGTCGAAACGTGCAAGGACGCAAAGAATCAAACATTCAACTGCGTCTTGGCGCGTGTCGGCAATGCGCAAATCGCCGTGACGGGAGACATTGGTCTACAGTGGAGTACGCCGTTGGATCCCGTTCAACCGGGACTGATTACAGATCCCGAGAGTGCGTGTGAGGAAGGGGATCCTGACTGTCCCGCCATTCTCGGTGGGCTGTATCCGCCGCCGCCCGAAGACGGCTCCGGTCTCTGCACGTTCCCGTTTGCCAGAGCCGGCTACCTCTGCCGTCCCCTGGAAGGAGAAAATGTGAAAGCCTGCGAGAATGCGATTGAACGCACTGCCGCGGACGAAGACAAGATTATCCTGACGGAATGCATCTCCGGCGTCCGGCACGAAACCGAGCAAGGACCCAATGTCTGCCGCGATGTCCTGTGGCAATCCTCGCCGACCACGGCTGCCTGCGAAGCGAGTGATGTGGAAATCTCCTGCGGCCCCTGCGAGAGCATCGCATTCGCTTCCAAGCGCGAAGCGGGGCACGTGAAAGTCTGTCTGCAGGATAACTTCCTGCACAAAGGTGAGCCCGTCGACGCAAAGTACTTCCTGATGCACGAACTGGTGCATGCACAGGAACTCGTGACGCGCGAGACGCTCTTCTATGCCAACGCCGCGCAGTGCTGCGCCAAGGAGAAGGAAGCGAACCGCTTCATGTGCGAAGCCATGCAGAAGGACGGCGTGTTCGAGGGAACGTCCATGACCGCGGAAACGTGTGCGCAGACCACGACGAACGGAAGCTGTGTCGGCTTCGGCGAAAACGTCTGCTTCCCGAAGACGCCGGATTCGTTCTCTGTGATTCTCGATCAACTGCAAAAAACGGACGATGTGAAAGGATGCACGCCGGGCGTGCCGCCCGATCTTTCTGACCCGCGCATCCAGGCTCTCCTCCACGGCACGCGACAACTGAGTCGGGCGCAATGTGAGACGACGTACGCAAACACCATCGGCAACAACATGTGCTACATCGGCCAGATGATGGAAGAGAGCATGGAACAGCATCGACTCATTCCCGGACGCACGCCATTTACGACGGGAGATGAACAGTATCCGTGGGATGCCTGCGCTACGCCGGATCCCATGCTCGCAACGTTCATGACCCCGCCACCGCGCACGCTCTCTGTCCTGCCCGTGTATAACCCGGCCGCCCTGATTAAGGAATTCGATGAAGCACTCTGCCAACTCAACGGACTTCCCGCGCACAGTCTCCCCGTGGAATGTGCGACGGATGCCAGCAGACGACTTTCCGCCATTCTTTCAGACTATCTGCAGAACGCAACGTCGCTCATCGACCAGGCTGCCGACCAAGAGAGCACCGTCGATCGCTTGCAAGCGCTCTCGACAAGCGTCGGCACGCGTCTCGGCACCATGTTCTACGTTCGCTACTTGAAACAAGCCAGTCGCGCCCTCACTGAAGTGACGCAGACGGCAAGCGAACTCCTGGAAGACTTGAGCGGCGTCACCTTCACACAAGATTCCTGCCCGCGCAATGGAGCAACCAACAAGTTGATTGATCATCCGTCGTGTCCCGTCCTATGAAGCGTCTTGCTTTCGTCATCGGCTTCGTTCTTCTGCTCGCTCCAAACGTGACGCATGCGCAATCCGCAGTGAGTCCGTACATGCAACGCGTCATCACGCGTGCGGAAGCAGGCATCGCGTTTGCGAAGGAGAGCGGCTCCTTGGAGGCGGCCGTTACATTTTTCCTTCCGTCTTTCCGGCCGTTCATGGAAATGGCAGGCTCCACCGTGCTCGGCCTCATCGATACGAAGCAGCGCATCATCGCGATGGAAAAGGATCTCACCGAAAATACCGCCTGTCTGCACATCGATCTCTTCCTGCTGGAAATGGAGATCAAGCGTGTGCAGGAAGCCGTGAATGACGAAGCGAAGAAAGGAAACGTGCTCGGCGTCCTGCGGCTCCAAGACATCCTCCTCTTCTTGGACGAGCGACTGGACATCGTGCTCCGTGGAAGCAGAGATCCCACGATTCAGGATGGAACGTGGACAAAGAAACGCATGTTCGACCGTCCGGGAACGGATACGGCCGGATCCATCTGTCCATTCCACACCGATTACCTCCCTCCGAGCATCGCCTCGGGGTACGGCTGCGATGCCGAGAAACTCCAATCCATTGTCGAAGCGTTGGAATCACCGCTGAAGGAAACCGTTGTCGCGGAAACCTTGGCTGCAACGGACATTGCGTCGGTGCTCAGAAAATACGTACAGGAAGCCCAAGCGCTCCTCTCACTGGAGCAACGTATCAATCGGCTTTTGGGACGCTCGACAGACACTATCGTCTCTTCCACGGAAATTCCCGCACATCGCACCGTGACAGGATGCCCTGTGGAGTGGCCGGAGGATGCGGACAGAAACAAGGATAGTTGGCCGGATGACGCGCTGGCATGGGAACTTCGCCATATGCGTTTTGAACGTGATGAGCGAAAAATCATGCATGCGTTCCAGGAACTCCGCGTGACGCAATCTGCCGCACGTCCCGTATCCGACGCGTTCCGGAGTGAATCACAAAATCCTCTGGAAGACACATTGAACGCCCAAGGCGCGCGCACATTCTCCGCCTTCAGCAGGAAACAAGGACTTCGCGAGAGTGAAATCTTTGCGCAATCGGCGGACACGCACCTTGCGATTTCGGATTCCATCGGCACGTTGAAAAAATCCATCGGCGTCATTGCGCAGCTCGCCAAGAACCGAGACAAGCTCCGCGGGTTCGTCCGCGACTTCGCCTATTACCTGCGCCGCACGTGCATCGACCGTCCGTGCAACGCACGTTTGGATCAAATCCTCAAAATCGTCTTCCAGGATGACTGCTTCCCCTACACGAACGGCGAATACTTGGATGGCAAGAGTTACGAGCAGTGCAAAGCGGCTGCGGGGCTGGAGGAGGTGAAGCCTTAAAGCACTACAGCACGCTGTTTGTCTTTTCCATTAATTCGCAAAAATCTTTATGGTCTTTATCGAAACCAAACAGGCCATGTTTTTCGCCATAGTATGCGTTATGTAATTCCTGAGCCGTTGCCCGTATTGTAGCGAGAATCTCCGAATCGATAACTGCTTCCTTTTTCAGGACGTTTCTTCGGACAAACTGATGAACAGCCCTCATTCCGAAGATGATATCGGGATCAGCATTTTTTTCCTTTCTTTGGGCCAGCAAGGAATCCCATATATTTTGAACGGTCATTTCAGGGCTTTTTGCCATAAAAAGAAGGAGAACAAGAAAAGGTGGAATCGTAATTTGATAGGAACAAGGAGTCAATATATTGCAAAACAGATGCCTTATTTCCCCTAAGACATGCGAATCCAGACCTTTTTCGTATGCTATCCTCTTTCTATGAAACCCGAGGACTTTGTCCATCTCCACTGCCACTCCACCTACTCGCTGCTGGAAGCTCTCCCGAGTCCGGCGGAGATTGTTGCGCGTGCGAAGGAGCTCAAACAAACCGCAGTCGGCATCGCGGATAAAGGATACGGATACGGACTCATCGAGTTCTATCAAGCCGCCGAGAAAGAAGGAATGAAACCGATTCTCGGAATGGATGTGTATGTCGCAGCGCGCAAGCGCACGGATAAAGAGAGCGGCGTGGATACGAAACGGTTCCCGCTGACGCTGTTCGCGGAAACACAGGAGGGTTACGAAAATTTATTGAAGCTTGCGACACTCGCGGCGTTGGAAGGCATGTACTACAAGCCGCGTGTGGACGGCGAACTCCTTTCCAAATACGGAAAAGGATTGATCGCACTCACGGGGCCCATCAGTGGAGCCATTCCGCAGGCGGCATTGGCGGAAGATGGAAAGAGGATCCAGGCGCTCACGGAAGAATATCAATCGTACTTCGGAAAAAAGAATGTGTACTTTGAATTGATGGACTTGCCGAACGTCACGGGACAGGCGGAAGTGAATCAGCAGCTCATCAAATACGCGAAGGAGCTGAATGTGCCGCTCGTCGCGACGTGCAACAGTCACTACTGCCGCACGGAAGATTCGGAAGCGCATGACGTACTCCTCTGCATCCAAAAAAATGCGAATGTCAGTGATCCCGGAAGATTTTCCATGCGCGATTCGGATTTCTCCATGCGCCCGTTCGAAGAAATGGAGGAAGCATTCGCGCACGTGCCGGAAGCAATGGCAAATACGCGCGTGATTGCGGACAGGTGCACTGTTTCTTTTCAGTTCGGCAAGAATCAGTTGCTGAAATTCCCCGTGCCAAACAAAGAATCGGAAGATGTCTACCTCACACGTTTGTGTGAAGAAGGATTCCGCGATCGATATCCTTCGCCGACCAAGGAACATACTGATCGATTGGCATATGAGTTGGATATTGTGAAGCAAACGGGTTTTGCCGGATACTTCTTAATCGTCGCGGACTTCATTAATGAAGCGAAACGACGCGGTATTGCCGTCGGCCCCGGACGCGGCTCCGCTGCAGGATCCATCGTGAGCTACAGCCTTGGCATCACGACGTTGGATCCTCTGGCGCACGGGCTTCTGTTCGAACGCTTCTTGAATCCGGAACGCATCACCATGCCGGACTTTGATATCGACTTTGCCGACACGCGACGCGATGAAGTACTCAACTACGTGCGCGAAAAATACGGCCGTGACCGTGTCATCCAGATCTGCACATTTGGAACACTCGCTGCACGCGCTGCGGTGAAAGATGTGGGGCGCGCGTACGGCGTGCCGTTTTTAGAGATGAACAACTTGGCAAAATTGATTCTGGATCGTCCCGGGACAAAGCTCAAAGACGCGCTTGCCACGGACGAACTCAAGGCTGCGTACGACCAGAACGAGATGTACCGGAAGATCATCGACACGGCGCTGAAGTTGGAAGGAAAAGCGCGGCACGTGTCCGTGCACGCCTGCGGCGTCATCATCACGGAGAAGCCGGCAGAGAATTACACGCCGCTGCAACGTGCACCGAAAGACGACGAGACGATTATCACACAATATTCGGCAAAGCCATTGGAGGCACTGGGGCTCCTGAAGATCGACTTTCTTGGTCTTATGAACTTAACGGTGATCCAAACCACGCTTTTGATCATCGAGCGTTTGCACGGAACGAAGATCGACCTCGCGAAGATTCCGACGGAGGACAAAGAGACGTTTCGGCTGCTGCAGCACGGCGACACGACAGGCGTGTTCCAGTTGGAATCCGTAGGGATGCGCAGGTACTTGAAACAATTGAAGCCGACCGTCTTCGGCGACATCACGGCGATGGTGTCTCTGTACCGTCCCGGCCCGATGGAGTGGATCCCGAGTTTCATCAAACGCAAGCACGGCACGGAAAAAGTCCGCTATGCGCATGATGACCTGAAAGCGATCTTGGAACCGACATACGGCATAGGCGTGTACCAAGAACAGGTGCTGCAGATGGCGCAGGTATTCGCCGGATTCTCGCTGGGCGAAGCCGATCTTCTGCGTCGCGCCATCGGCAAGAAGATCAAAAAGGAACTGATGGCACAGCGGGAGAAATTCATAGCTGGTGCCGTGAAGAAAAAGTATTCCAAGGAACTTGCCGAGGAAATTTTCGATGATGTCATCACGCCGTTCGCGGGATACGGTTTCAACAAATCGCATGCGACGGGCTACGCGCGCCTGGCATATGAAACGGCGTACTTAAAGGCGCACTACCCGACGGAATTCATGGCGGCGCTCCTCAGCAGCGACGCAGAACGCACCGACCGCGTGATGATCGAAATAGAGGAATGCCGGGCGATGGGCATCACCGTGTTGCCCCCCGACATCAATGAGTCGCTCCGCCATTTCACTGCGATTGGCGGGACAAAAGAAATTCGTTTCGGCCTCACTGCCATCAAAGGCATTGGCGACAGCTCCGTGCTCGCCATTATTGCAGCGCGGGAAACGGGCGGACCGTTCACGTCGCTGGAAGATTTTGCTCGCCGCCTCCCGACAAAGGTTCTCAACAAAAAATTGCTGGAGGCGTTGGCAAAATCCGGCGCACTGGATTCGCTGGGCGAGCGCAGGAAAATCTTGGAGCACTACGACGCCATCATTGATTTCAAAAAATCCACAGGTGACACGGACGGCGGGCAAACGGATCTGTTTGGGACGCTGGACGGCGGCATGGCAAAAAGCATGATCGAATTTCCGCCGACGTCTGCGGCAAGTCCGCTGGAAAAACTTAAGTGGGAGCGCGAAGCATTGGGCATGTACGTCTCCAGCCACCCGCTGGCCGGACTCCGGAAGTACGTGGGCAAAAAAGCGCAGCTGGTTGCGAACCTGACGCACAAGGACGCGGGGAAAATCGTCACAATTGCGGGTATAGAGGAAGGGATAAAGAAACTGACGACCAAGAAAGGGGAAACCATGGCCATCGTGCAGCTGGAAGATCCGACCGGAAAAATAGAAGTAACACTCTTCCCTCAAACCTACGCGGACGCGGCACAGATTCTTGGGTTGCCGGACACCGTCCTCGTTGTGAAAGGGACATTGGACGTACGCGCAGGGCAACTCCAAGTGCGTGCCAACGCCATCAAGAAAGCGTCGCTCGCAACCATGATCCAACATGCGAAGGAGGAAGGATTTTTCGACGAGGAAGAAGCGAAACACGGCCTTGCGATGGTGCGCAGAGACGAGGACAGCGACACGGTCGATCTGGTCGACGAAGAAGGAAATGTCATCGCAGGAGAAACGGTGAAACTCGGTGGCGCGGCCGAAGACACGAGTGATGAATTTTACGGACCACTCGGGAAGTGGATCTTCATGGGCATGAAAACGGACGAAGTACTCAAAATTCTGGGCTTAGGAAAGCCAGAAAAGGAGGATGAGGATTCCGGACGCGCTCCTGTTGTTTCCGCTGCGCCGAAAACGTCCCCCACGAGCATTTCCATCCATACGATCCCGTTACCGGCACAAGCCCCCAAAAAGCTGCTCCTCGACCTCAAAAAAGTGCTGGAAACGTTCCCGGGAAAGGAAAAAATACAACTACGGATCGGTGAGCAGCTCATTCCTCTCCCACTAACCGTCAGTATGTCCACAATTCTGGAGAAAAAGGTGGAAGAAGTGTTGCAAAAGTACGAGAATGAGAAGGTCGTGTTGTAAATATGAAGATACTTCCCGCCAATGCACAGGGCATGGAGGAAGCACTACGCGTCGTTCGGAACGGCGGCCTGGTCGTGCATGCCACGGAGACGTGTTACGGTTTCGCATGTGATCTGACGAATCCGGATGCCGTGGCAAAGCTCTTTGCCATCAAGCAACGACCGGCACACCAGCCCGTGAGCACCCTTTTCTTTTCCGTAGATGAAGCAAAAAAATGGGTGGCATGGAATAACCGCGCGGAAGAGTTGGCAAAGGAACATCTCCCCGGTCCGCTCACGATCATTTTGCCGTTGCGGAAAGACGTCATCGGGAAAATTTTTCCAACTGCGACCGTGCCCACGCAAACGCTGGGCATCCGCGTCTCTTCTCACCCTGTCGCGCAAGAACTGGCGGAGGAATTCGGCAAACCACTGAGCACCACGTCTGCGAATCTTCATGGAGAAGAGAATCCGTACAGCATGGAAGATCTTCAAAAACAATTTTCGGATGATGCCGGTTCTGATTTTTTACTTCTCGATTCCGGGACGCTTAAAAAAAATCCTCCGTCCACCGTTATTGATCTTTCCGGCGATGAGCAAACATTTAGACGGTTGGGATCGACAAAACCCTGAGAGTTGCTCGCTTCCTGGGCATTCAAACTTTTTCGTCGCGAATCCAAGCCAAAAAAATTGATGTGTGTGTCTCAACCCTTGCTTTCCTGAGCACACCTCTCTACAAGCGGCTCAATTTTCCCCAATAAATCTTATGGCTACAGCAACAACAGAAAAATTCCCGCAGCAGGATGTCGAACTCACATCCGCTCCGGAATCCACAGATCAAAAAGCTGAGACAGAGAGGCAAATCGCAATCTCATTGCAGTTGGAGAGATCAGACTCCGCAGCACACCTTGGCAAAACGCTGAAGGGGCTCAATAAGTGATATCTTTCTAAGGGTCAATTTCGCCAGACATGGACGATTTTTTCCCTTAGAATAGGGCTGAATGCATTGTCCACGCTGCAAATCTCCGGATACCGGTGTCATCGATTCCCGCCTCACAGAGGAAGGGCGTGCCGTGCGCCGGAGGCGCGAGTGCACGAAGTGCGACCACCGATTCACGACGTTCGAGCGGCAGGAGCTCTCGAACTTAATTGTCGTGAAACGAGACGGCACGCGCGAACCATACAGCCGCACCAAACTGGAGCGCGGCATTTGGATCGCGTGCACCAAGCGTCCCGTGACACAGGATCAAATTGATAAATTACTGACGAAGCTGGAAGAGAAGTGGGGTGCGAATAAACAGGAAGTGGCCAGCGGCACCATCGGCATGGACGTGATGAAGGAGCTGAAGAAACTGGACCAAGTGGCGTACATCCGCTTCGCTTCCGTGCACCGGGAGTTCAAAGATGTGGATGAGTTTAAACAAGAGTTGGGGAAGCTCTTTCGATAGGCTGTGTTACTGATTCCCCCAATGATTACTATGTGGCGGCATTGTATTTATTGTTTGGCGCGCCGATATCAGATTACCGTAAACATTTTACGAGTTTATTCTTAATTTCACTTCGAACAATAACCCTATCTAAATACCAAGAAACCATGCTTCCATTTGGATCATCATCTTCCTCTAGTTCGAGTTGATCCTTCATTTCAAACGTTGCTTCCTCCAGCAAATCAGGAATTGCTGAAGGATTTTCTTCAAGATATTTTTCTATTGCACTATGAATAAAATTATCAACTCTGTCTCCCAAAGCCCCATCACTCAGCAGCGGTGGCATCCTTGGTAATTTGCCTTCGCCCGCAAGAAGGCTTTGGATCGAGACGGAGATGTCTCCCGCGGCCTTAAGAATATCTATGTCCTTATCAACAGAAGATATTGCCCTTTCTGCCTCGTGGAATTGCCCCTTCGCTTCAAGCATTTCACCCCAACATAGTTTTATGAGAGCGATAGCTTGGTCCACCAAGCTTCTTGCAGAAGTTTTTGTCGCAAGAACGCCATTGATATGCTCCTGAAGATTCATCATATTTATTATAATTAATATAACATAATTGTCAAATACAGATATATCTGGATTATACAACCCCTCGCAAAAAATATTTGAGAGCTTATACTTCATGGACCATGCTTCGAACCCACACCTGCGGCGAACTTCGCGTCTCCCACGATAAAAAGGAGGCAACACTCTGCGGCTGGGTGCATCGCCGCCGCGACCATGGCGGGCTGATCTTCATCGACCTTCGCGATCGTTATGGGCTGACGCAGATCGTCTTTCACCCGGAGCAGAAAGATCTTTTTGATGCAGCGGGAAAAATCCGCCCGGAGTGGGTGCTTCGCATCACGGGAACAGTGGCAAAGCGTTTGGAAGGAGCGGAGCGAGAGACGAATCCCACGGGACAGATCGAACTCCATGCAAAAGAATTGGATGTGCTGAATCAAGCAAAGACGCCGCCGTTCGAGATCGATTCCACAACGCCCGCAAACGAAGAACTGCGCCTGCAGTATCGCTATTTGGATATGCGCCGCGAGCAAATGCAGCGCAACATCGCATTGCGCTCGAAAGTCTTCCAAATCATCCGCAAATACTTTACGGAACAAGGTTGTTTGGAGATCGACACTCCATGTCTTATTAAAGGAACGCCGGAAGGCGCGCGTGAATACATCGTTCCATCACGGTTGTATCCCGGAAATTTCTTCGTGCTTCCGCAGAGTCCGCAGCAATTAAAACAGCTTTGCATGGTGGGAGGGCTGGACCGCTATTTCCAGATTGCACGCTGCTTCCGTGATGAAGATTTGCGTGGTGATCGTCAGCCGGAATTCCTGCAGTTGGACTTCGAAATGAGTTTCGGCGAACAGGAAGACGTGCAGAAGATCATCCAAGGCTCCATCGAAGCGATTTTAAAAGAGTGCAGCACGAAGCCATTAAAAGGCGGGAAAGTCGGCAGCTACACGTGGCAGGAAGTAATGGATATGTATGGCTCAGACAAGCCCGACCTGCGGTTTGATCTTCCGATTACGGATATTTCTTCTCTGTGCGAAGGATGCGGATTCAAAGTGTTTGAAGATGCGCTCAAGAACAAAGGCGTGGTCCGCGCACTCCGTGTACCGGGTGGCGCAGAACTCTCCCGCAGTGAAATTGATACGTGGACGGAGCTTGCGAAGGAATTGAAAGCGAAAGGACTCGCGTACATCCTCTTTAAAGAAGAAGGTGCGCACTCGCCACTGCTCAAATTCTTCTCGGAAGGATTTGTGGAGAAGTTGCAGAAAGCCACGGGCGCGAAAGCAGGGGATGCGGTCTTCTTTGGTGCTGACAAAGTGAAGATCGTCTGCGCATCGCTCGGGCGCATCCGCGCAGAGGCAGCAAAAAGATTTAAGTTGATCGACACCAAGGTGCATTCGCTCTTCTGGGTGACCAATTTCCCCATGTTTGAAGAGCAAGATGACGGCTCGCTGACGTTCAGCCATCACCCATTCACGAGTCCGAACCTTCAAGAATGGAAGAACAGGAAAGAGAATCCACTGAGCGTGCATTCTATCTGCTACGACCTTGTACTTGATGGGTATGAACTTGGTTCCGGTTCCATCCGTATTCACGACCGCGCACTACAGCAAGAAGTCTTCGATATGCTCGGCATCAGCAAAGAAGATTCCGAGAAACGCTTCGGCCACATGCTGCGCGCATTTGAATACGGCGCTCCGCCGCATGGCGGCTTCGCCTACGGCATCGACCGCATTGTGATGATCGTAGCCGGCGAACCGAACATCCGCGAAGTGACGCCCTTCCCGAAAGATCAAAAGGCAAAAGATTTGATGCTTGGTGCGCCTTCCCCCATGCCGGATGCGCAGATGAAGGAGTTGGGGATTAAGGTAGTGGGATAAGTTGTCTTCTTATTCAATCAACCCAGGCCTCAAAAATCCTGTAGATTGAAGGGTAAATATTGCGAGAAGCACAACAAAGAGAATAATTCGTGTCCTATCTCTCTTTTCAGCCGGGATTCTATCCATAAACGAGAATAACAAAGCTATTAAGGCATAACAAAGAAGCTCAATGCCTCCAAAAATTATCATGCCCAATGATCCCCAAGATCCATCACCTAATGCAAAAAACATAACAACCCTAATAACTATAAGTGCTGCAATTGCAATAAAGACGTACAGCCGCTTCTTATCCGGCGGGAATGAACTATGATGCAACGCCGAAAGAATGATGATGCCTAATGTAAGTGGCGCAAAGCCGTCAGGAGAAACCAGTAACACCAATACTTGCTTGAGCTCATTCAAACCTCCTCCGTAACCAAGAAGAAATTGAAACAGCACAAGAGGCAATAAAAGAAGTATGATGGCTGTTAAAAATGTCCTTGCAATGATTTGCATAGTGCAATCTTAGAGGACATTTCGTCTAGATCAATTGCAGCCTCTTAATGGTGCCCAGGAGAGGACCCTTCCTCGCTTCGCTCGTCAGGGCAGGCTTGAACCTTCACTTTTCCATAGGCGCTCTTTCTTCTCTCGTCTCCATCCTTTGATTTCTTTTTCACGTTTTCGAGCTGAAACTCGATCGAGCCGAGGCTCCGACCAAATCAAGTGTTTCATGGGAATCTTCTTTGTGTGACTGCATGCAATTCCGGCAATGTGTTCGGAAAGACGTCTTTGAAGATTATCAGTATGCCCTACATAATAGGATCCATCTGCCAACTCTAGAATATAAACATGGAACATGGCTTGCCATGAGGAGGCCGCGTTGTCGCGGCCGACGAATGGTGCCCAGGAGAGGACTTGAACCTCCAAGGGATTGCTCCCACCAGCTCCTAAGGCTGGCGTGTCTGCCATTTCACCACCTGGGCATGCCGAGAGAATAGCACTATGCCCGTAGTAGCTCCTGTTTTTCGCCGCTCAAATCCATGAATATCACCGTGCCCATGAACACTGAGTTTGCTTGCATCATGCGACTTGGCGAGCAGCCGTATTCCCGCGTCCTGCATCCGGGCTTTCGGCTGCAATTTGATCTTTGCGTTCCACTTCATTCTCCGCCGTTTCCGCTTTGCTTTCTGCTTTTGCATTCACTGCAACGGATTCAACGGTGGGCTGAGGAGCATCGGGTTTTGTATGAGCATCCGGACCCAGCATGCCGACGACCGTCGCATCTTTTGCTGCATTCATATCAGTATCGATATGAGCCAATCTTTTTGCTTTGTCATCAGTTTCCTTATTCGTGTCATCAAATTCCATTCGCATGCGCTCTGCTCTCTGCTGTCTTTCCAACGCTTGACCCTTTGCATGTTTCAAAAGCGCATCCGGCGACTCGTCTTTTTCTTTTTGTTCCGTCTTTTTTTCCTCCGTCATATTCTTCTCTTCTTTCTTCTCGATTTTTGTCAGTGGATCCTGCCCCGGCACTTCAATGAAGTGAAGAAGGCGATGCTCACCGAGATCATTGAAGTAATTTTGAAACAACATCATGCGGAGGGAAACATGGCTTGATGCAAAGAATTTAAGATGCCGCCTTCCTGCTCACGATTTTCAACCTCTGCCTGCACAAACGATTGCCTGCGATAACGATGTGCCTGGGCATGGAGAGTCTCCACGTAGTCGGCATAGGCTTGATCGTAGCGCTCGAATGCAAGATCGTAACGCTGCTTGCGTACGGCGGTTTGCTCCGGTGTTTCGCCTGCATATTTTTGTTCAAGCATTTTTAAAGATTCCGTCGTCAGATCCGGTTCTATATGACCCATGAGAGAGTCATAGAGTTCCTGTCCCGTCGGAATGACGGGACGAGCGGGGTTTTGAAGATTTTGTTGGTTTTGCATTTCTCTTGATTATAGCAGAAATGGCGTTTAAATGCAATATACGACGAATGTGGGTGTGGGCTGTTCGCTGTGAATAACCTCACCCCCGGCCCCTCTCCTACCTGCCAATTCCATCATACAAAAACACACTGCCGACCAGGAGAGGGGTGAGTGCTGTATGCTATTTTCTTATGGTCTACGTAGAATCTCCGGCCAAACGCAGATGGCGAAAAATGATCTACGCACGATTGCTGCGCAGGCGCATGACCGAAGCAGAGGCATTCCTTTGGAAAGCATTGCGATCCAGGCGGTTTGCTCACCTAAAATTTCGACGGCAGGTTCCCATCGATGTCTATATCGTCGATTTTCTATGTTGGGAATACCAATTAATTCTGGAAATTGATGGAGGCATTCACTTGTCCCAAAAAGACCGTGACCTCTTCCGTGAAGATGAGCTCGAAAAGCGAGGATTCACCATCTTACGTTTTACAAATGAAGAAGTTCTCTCTCATCTCCATGGAGTTCTGACGACAATTGAAAATGTGATCAAACAAAAACACCAACATCCCCCTCTCCGGGTAAGCGAAGAGACCTTGTGAAATAAAGAGGTCGGTCGGAGATGGGTGCCCCGCGAAGCGGGGCGGGGTGAGGTTCAAACAAAACCTCACTCCTTCGCCTCCTCTTTTTTCTTCTCCGCCTTCTTCCGCTCCAGTCTCTTCACTTCCTCCGTCAGCGCATCCATCCACTTGCCGTCCTTTGCGAGCCTGTGCAATTCCGATTCCGCAATCCTCAATGTCGATCCGCTGATGCGCCAGCTTGCATTTTTCGCAAGCAGCTGCATGATTTCCTTTGCCGTCACGCGCCCGCCCAAGCTCAGCACAATGTCATCATCTTCCATTTTGATGCGCTGCACGCCCGCGCGGCGACACGCGAGTTTGAGACGAAGAATGGCAAAGAGGTTCACGACTTCTTTCGGCAGTTCGCCGTATTCGGAGTGAAGATCGGTTTCAAACTCCGCGAGGATCGCCTCATCTTCACTGCCAGCAAGTTTCTGGTACACGGAAATCTTTTCCTGTTCGTCGGGAATGTAAAAGGATGGAATGAGCGCTTCGATGGGGAGCTGAATTTCCACCGTCACTTCTTCCTCGATGGCTTCTTTTCCACCAGCCGCCAGTTCATCCACTGCGTGCTTGAGCATGCGCAGGTAATGGCTGACACCCACGGTTTGCATCGTGCCCGATTGCGAGGCTCCCAGGATTTCACCTGCGCCGCGGATCTCCAGATCGCGCATAGCCACTTGAAAGCCGCTGCCGAGCTCGCAGGCCTCGACGATGGCGCGCAGACGCTTCTTGGCATCGTCCTTGAGTTTCTGCGTGTGGTAGAGGAAATACGCGTACGCCTGCACTTTGCTGCGTCCCACACGTCCGCGAAGCTGGTAGAGCTGCGCAAGACCGAATTTCTCGGCTTCATTCACGATCAATGTGTTTGCGCGCGGAAGGTCGATACCGTTTTCAATGATCGTGGAGCTGACGAGCACATCATATTTTCCTTCTTTGAATCCCATGATGCGCTCTTCCAACGCTTCCGGTGTCAATTGCCCGTGTCCGACGACGAATGTTGCGCCGGGAACGAGAGATCGTAATTTATCGGCGAAGGCATCGATGGTTTCCACGCGATTGTGAAGCACAAAACACTGTCCGCCGCGTTTGATCTCTGCGAGGATCGCCTGTTTTGTGAGTTCATCGGAATATTTGCGGACTTCCGTGATGATCGGGAGCCTGCCCGGCGGGGGGGTGGTGATGGCTGTGATGTCCCTGAGTTTATGCAGACCGAGATTGAGCGTGCGCGGAATGGGAGTCGCCGTGAGCGTGAGAATGTCCACGGATGCGCGCATCGCCTTGAATTTTTCTTTTTGTTTGACGCCGAAGCGTTGCTCTTCATCGACAATCACGAGTCCCAGATTCAAGAACTTGACGTCGTCCTGCAGCAACCGATGCGTGCCAATGACGATGTCCACGTCTCCTTTGCGGAGTTTCTCCAGCGTCACCTTCTGCTCCTTCTGCGAGCGGAACCGCGACAGCATGTCGATCTTCAGATTGAATCCCTTCATACGATCTTCAAAATTGCGGAAGTGTTGATCCGCCAAGATGGTGATGGGCGCAACGACCGCCACTTGCTTCCCCGCCTTCGCCGCTTTGAACGCCGCACGCATCGCCACTTCTGTTTTGCCGAATCCGACATCACCGCAAATGAGCCTGTCCATGGGGTGCCCGCTTTCCATATCGGATTTGATATCTTCGATTGCTTTGATCTGCCCGGGTGTTTCCTGGTACGGGAATTTTGCTTCGAACTCCTGCTGCTCTTTCGTGTCTTCGCCAAACGAATGTCCTTTGGCTTTGGCGCGTTTGGCGTAGAGATCGAGCAACTCTCGTGCCATTTCTTTGGTTTCCAGACGCATCTTCTCGGACACGCGCTTCCATTCCACGGCTCCCAGACGGGTGAGAACCGGCTCCTGGCCTTCTTCGTGCACGAACTTGCTGAGTTTGTCCGCCTGATCGACGGGAACGAATAATTTATCGCCCCCTGCGTACGTCAGTTCCAGGTATTCGCGTGCAACATTGTCGATCTCTTTCTGTGTCATCCCTTCAAAATGTCCGATACCATGATCCATGTGCACGACGTAGTCGCCCTGCTGGAGTGATGTGATGAAATCGAGTGCAAGTTTTTGGACACTGCGTTGCTTCATTGCTTTTTTGAGTGTGAAGATTTCACGATCGGTCAAAAGCGCGCACTGGAGATCCGGATTCTGCAATGAGTGGGGGAGATGATCGTCCTCGGCGGCTGCAAAAATCGTGACGGAACCCGGGCGCTGCGTATCGCCCGAGGAATGTGCGATACGCTCCTCCGTCAAAATCTGTTCCAGTTCCTCCGCACGCTTTGTCACGACAAGCAGCGTCCATTTTTGCTGTAATTTGTCGCGCACATCGTTCAGGAAATCCGTGAGTGTGTAGAACTTGAGCACAGAGAGATACCGAAGATGCGCATGATGCTTCTGGGATTCCGGAAAGGCTGTGAATGTCAGTGTTGTGGCTCCCGTTGGCCGTGGCTCATCCTGCTGATCATCCAACACAAGCAGTGTTTTTGAAGGAAATTGATCCGCAAGCAACTCAGCATTTGCATATCGAACAGGGAAGATGACAAGTTCTGTTCCGGCATCCTCTGTTTTGGAAAGATCATGGGAATCAACGGCCAGAATTTGCTCAACTGTATCGAAATGGAAAATAATGCGGTACGGATGCGGCGATTGGATGGGGTAAATATCCAAGACATCGCCGATGCGCCTGTACTCCCCGGGGCGAAGATAGATATCATCGCCGTGGCTGTACCCGCGTTCGATGAAGAGTTCGACGGTCTCCGTGAAATTCACCTTCTTTCCTCTCAGGAGCAGAATGCTTTTCTGGAGTAACTCTTCATACCGAGGAAATGCGGTGTTCCACGTATCGCTCGTTGCAACGAAGATCGTTTCCTCTGCGTTATCCTCTCGCTTCCGATCCATAAAAAGCAGATAGGTCTGCAACTGCTCGGGGGAGAGTTCTCCTTTTTCATTCTCGATGGGCGCAAGCTCCTTCACATCACACTCGAAAAAGTGAAGCCACTGGCGCAGCCCTTCACTGCTCGCTTCGTTCTCCGTCACCAGCAGTGTGCGTTCCGGATAAAACGAGAGGAGATGTGAAAGAAGCAGCGCTTTTGCGGTTTCATTGGATGCGCCCGATATCACCAAATCCCCGCTCTTTTGGAGCAGATCGGCAAGTTCACGGTGCGTGTTCCTTCCCAGAAGGAGAGAGGGGATCATAAAGAAGTAAGACTCAAGACATAAGACTTAAGTTTTGTTTGTGAGTTTTTTGTAAAATGCATACAGCATACGATCGAGTTCAATGATTTTTTCAAGCACAAGCTTTATCTGCTCCTGAGAAATAAATCCTAGATCATGAGCGGCAAGCATCTGTGTATGCAATTCCGCCAAAGACCCTTTTGCCATTAAAATAAAATTTGCAAATTCCTTTTCCGATGTTCGCTGGCTCCCCTCGGCAATATTCGACGGGATAGATATAGCAGAACGCCGTGACTGCGACGTGAGTCCGTATATTTCTTCTTTGGGAAAGGATTTGGTGACTACGTAAACCAACTTCACCAAGTCCATACCCTTTTGCCAAATTAATAACTTCTGAAAAGGCATCCCTATCATTTTTTCAACTTGAGCTGCGAGGTTGCTTACATCTTACATCTTATGTCTTACGTCTGCCAGTCATTCTTCCTGCATCCGCAAGGGCATGATCAGATGCAAGCAGTGCGGCGTTTGCGGTGCCACGAAGACGGCGGGGTGCACGCTGTCCACAATGCGCATCTCCACATTGCTGTCGCCGGTGTGTCCCAGGAAGTCCAAGAGGTAGGATGAGCTGAGCGCGATCTTATTGTCGTCACCTGACTTTTCCACCACCAAGCTTGCTTCGTCGCGCCCAGCCTGTGTCTGGGGCGTCATGACCCGTGCCTCGCCTTTGGCGATATGGAACGTGAGGTTATTATTCATCTCCTTTGCAAAGTAATGCATGCGGCGTGTGGCGACGAGAAGCTCGTGTGTGGAAAAGAGGACTTTCGTCTTCGTATCCTTCGGAATGATCTGTTCGTAATCCGGAAATTTGCCATCGATCAAGCGGGAAAGCAGCCGTGTGGATCCTATTTGGAATTCGATCTGCTGCTTGCTCATGGTTGCCTCCACTTTGAGTGCAGATTCTTTGATGACATCCTTCTCCTTCTTGTCCTCTTTCCCCTCAGACTTCTTCTCCCCCTTGCGCGCACCCAAGATGATCTTCAATTCCTCCAGAATTTTTGTAGGAATGATGCACGAAAGATCCGAGGCTCCTCCCTGCAGCGGCATCTTGTATTCTGAGAGGCGATAGCTGTCTGTCGCCACCAGGATCAATTTTCCCTTCTCTGTGCGGAAATACACGCCGGAGAGCACGGGACGCAGTGTGGTCTTTGTGGATGCAAAGGTGACCATGTGCAGCGCATGGAGGAGGGGGTCTGCTTCCAAGGTGAAGGATGTTTGCTTTTCCACAGTGGAGATAGTGGGATATTCCGATGCCGCCTCGCCGGCAATCAGTGTTTTTGCGTGTTTGGAAGTGCACTTGAGCTGTGTTCCTTCACTGGTTTCCAAAAGCACCTCCGCATCGTTGTTATATTGAGCAAAGTTTACAATAGCTTTTGCTGGAATAGTGATCGATCCTTCATTTTCAATATTCGCCTCAAAACTTGTGATAATACTCAATTCCAAATCCGTCGCACTCACGGTGCAACGCTTTCCTTCCACTTTCATAAGAATGTTTCCCAAAATCGGCAACGCCTGCTGTGTTCCAATCGCTCTACTTACCAAATGTAATGCCTGTAGAAGATCACCTGTGTTGCAAGAAAATTTCATGAGATGAGAAGAAATAAAATTATATGTACCTAATCCGTCATCATAGTAACATCTATACGAGACAGCGGACTTTAGAGTCTACTGCGTGGAAATCTCTTGTAAAGATCCAAGGTCGGTGGCTCCTCCTCCAGGGAATTGCCATAGATTGAATAAAACTGGTGTGTGGGAGCGATGTGGATAACTCGTGGACAACGTGGCAAGATGCCACCCCAACTTATTTTTGGATATTTTGGCTTATATCTAAGGAAAATAGGGGATAAGAGCATCGTATTTTCAAGGAATTCACCGGGGGCGTTTCCTCTTATCCACAGGGTGTGTGGATAACTTTTTTATGCAAAGAGCACATTTTATAAGAGTTTTGAACGGTATTTTTCTCTGTTCTTCGCATCGTGTGGATAACTCCGGTTTTCTTTGATCTGTATCTCTCCTGCCTTCATTGTCACAAAACTTCCATCGGGCAGATCGCCGGATACTGTTGCTCCTCCCGCGACAAACGTGCCTGCGCCAATCTTTATGCCGGGGTTCATGACCACTTGAATGCCGAGTCGCACATTATCCCCGATGATCGCGCCGAGCTTGGTCGTTCCTGTGGGGATTTTCTTCCCATCAATGATCGAGAGGACTTCTCCTTCATCTAAACGGAAGTTTCCCGTCATGGATCCTCCGCCGAATGCAACGTTATCGCCGATGACACTGTCGCCCACGTAGCTCATGTGCGTCCAGACATGCGAGCTAACGACGCTGCTCTTCACCTCCGTGTTGTAGCCGATGACACAGTCCTCGCCGACACTACTCCCGCGTACGAGCGCATTGTTGCCAATGATTGTCCGTTTGCCGATAAAAACAGGTCCCACAATCGTGGCGTGAGGAAGGACATGCACGCCGTCTTCGATCACCACAACTCCTTCAATGACGGCGGTTTTGTGAATCGATGCCTTCTTGCTGATAACTTGCTTTGGTGCATAGGCAGCCAGGAAATGAGGCAGCAGCGTGAGCAGATGCCACGGATATTTCACAGGTTGCCAGAAGCCTGCGTACGGAACGGTGCGATATTCGTCGTCTTTCATCAGTGTGGTGAGCGCCTGCTCATAGCCATCGTCATTCGCCTTCCTGATTCCTTTGAGGGCACTCAGTAATCGCTTTGTGGAGGGATGGATGTGCGCGACAATATTCACCAAATCACTCGGCTCCTTTCCTTCGCCCGGCTTTTCGATGATCGCAAGCGCTCGACCTCCCTTTGTCTTGATGTAGCCGCCCGGGAAGTAGCGCTTCACTTTCTTTGCGAGGATCGCACCACGATTCCCTTTGCTCGCTGCAAGCAGTGATCGATACGCGGCAGCATCAACGACATCGTTTCCGCTCACAATAAGTACGGGTTCATCCTTCAATTTCGGAAGTGCGGAGAGCAATGCGCCCTGCATACCGAGATCGAGATCCTTCTGCTTCACTGTGGACAGTTTTGGATGCATCTTTTTGATCTCACGAAGGTTATGCTCGCCACCGACGAGAAGAATGTCTTTGAACCCCGCCTCTTTGAGCGTTGCCACCTGATGTTCCAGGAGCGTCTTCCCGGCAATCGGAAAGAGCGACTTTTCTCGGAGCGGCCAGAAGCGCCGGGATCTGCCTGCCAGCAATAGAATGACCTTCATAGGCATAGTATAACAGCTTTGTCATTGTAATAGCTCGAGGAGCGGCCATACCTGGCCGCGTATCGCAGGCAAGTATGCCTGCTCCCTCGATCTTAGATTTCACATCAGAAAACGATTTCCACTGATCCATCCAAATCCGTCCTTTGTACAGGAATGCCAAAATGCCGGAAGCGGTCGAGTACGTCCGGATGGGGGTGTCCGTAGCTGTTGCCGGCACCCAAGGACATCACAGCGAGTTTGGGATCAACCGCAAGCAGGAATCCCGTCGTTGACGAAGTTCTGCTTCCGTGATGCGCGACTTTCAGCACAGTCGATCGAACATCCGCACCCGAAGCAAGGATTCTGCTCTCGGCAGGTTCTTCGATGTCGCCTGTCAGGAGAATGGATCCTGTCCCAAACATCGCGCGCAGAACGATCGAGACATCATTTAACTCTTTTGGTTCTGATCCAAATGTCGTCTCCGGTGGCCAGATGATGTCCAGGATCAGTCCATCATCGAACACGATGTCCTTCGAAGGGTCTGCGAGGATGACAGGAATTCCTGCGTGATCTATTTCCTCGAGCATCGCTTCATAAAGGCCGAGCTTAAATTGCACGCCCGAGAGCAGCACCTGTTTCACGGTGTAGCGTTTGAGGAGTTCGGGAAAGACCGTCATATGGTCGGTGTTTGGATGTGTGAGTACGACAAGTTCGATGGTGCGATCGAAGAACGGCATGCGCTTTCCAATTTCCTCCAGCGGCGACAGATCCACGCCGCCATCCACTAGGATCTGCGCACCGGATGGTGACACCAAGAGGATGGAATCCCCCTGTCCAATAGAGAGGACATGTGCGTGTAGATGCCCATCCGGCTGCAGGGCGATCTCGCGTATCAGCAAGCCCGCCGCTCCCATCAAAAGGAACGTGATTGCGGCCGCATGTAAAAAAGGAATACGCATAAAGTTTGAGATTATACACCTTACTCAAGCACTCCCGCGCCTGCTTTGGCCAGCAGCAAACGCCTGAACTACATATCCCCCTTGCTGCTCCGTTCTCACATTCGTTATCGGATGCTCATCCACAAATTGATTGATTCTCGCCTCGCTTTCCTTGATGGCAGTTGCATGTCCCATCATGAAATTGCGAAGCATTTCTCTCCTGGTCTCGTCTTTCATCGCATCAAGTTTCCTGTAAAAAATCATCTCTTCCATACAATCCGGATCTTTCTCCCAAGATTTCTTTAAAGAGGGCGGGAGCAATCGCAAAATCGATCGATGGGCTTCTCCATAATACGAGCGGTAGAGTCCGTAAAATTGCCCGGGGAAAACTTCTTTCATCCATGCTGTGTCCGGTGATGTGGAGTAGTCCTTTATTTCCGAACCCATACATTCACTATACATTATTTCTTTCTCCGTAAAATTTAGCGCAGTCTGCGTCTCATCTTCCGAATTCCCATCGTCGCACCCGTCAGGAGCAACGCAGTGGCGACGCCCATGCCGGAACCAGGCAGCCCATTGTTTGGTTGCGTGAGAGCGGGAAGTTCGATGGCAGTGACCACCCCGCGAGACGTGTGTCCGGTCGGGGAAACCGCTCGCACGTGGAATGTGAACGATCCCGGGGCAACGCCCTTGAATTCCACGGCCGTCGCGTCGCCGGCAACGGCTTGAATGGCACTGTACGTTTTTCCTCCATCAACACTGTGGCGCAGTTCAAAGGAGTGCACGGTTTCGGGTTGTCCACTGCGTCGCCACGTCGCTTGAACGGTGTAGCGGTTGTGCACGATGGTTGCGCGGAGGTTCAATGCTTCCACATCGTTCGGAATCACCGGCGTGACCACGGGTTTTCCGAAGGTGGTAAACCCCGTGAAGAGCGCTTTTGTTCCATTGGGATCAATATTCAGAAACACTCCCTCTGTTTGCTTACCACGAACAGCGGACGTTACTTCCACGCCATACACCTTGCCCGACATCTGCGGCAGCGTGTCGATGCGAATGAGCGAGCCTTGAATTTGCAGACGCACCAGAGGGAGTTCCGCACCCGAGGCATCCGTTATGCGGATGGCTGTGGCAGCGTTCTCCGGAGCAAGGTCAACGAGCAGTGAGAATTCAAGAACGACGCCCGTGGAAGAAATGGCTTGCGCCGCGAGCAGCGTGAAGCTGACATCCGCATCTTGCATACCCGGTTCAGCGGGAGTCTCTGTCGGTGACTCTGTAATTGGTTCCGCTTCCGACTGCGGTGTCTCTTCCTCGATGACCGGTGTTTGCGATCCGGCGGGAATCTCCACTTCCACTTCTTCCAAGAAGAATTCACTTTCCTCGCCTGCCGAATTCACCGCGAGCACACTAAGGAACAGTGAAGGAGCAGCAGGAAAATCTCTAAGAATATGTTCCATAACACGTCCGTCGGTCGTTTCAAAATCTTCGTAGGCCCCGCCGTTTTCCAAGATGGATTGCGTGCTGTAATACACGCGGTAGACGAAAATATCTTCGTCTTCCTGCGGCGCATTCCAGCGAATGTGGATCTCCCGGCCTTGCACTTCCGCAAACAACCCCGCCACACCGGCAGGCGCAGCAGCGCTCGCCGAGAACGGCCAACTAAGGGCCGCGAGAACGATGAGAATACGGGCGAATGTCATGGGTATTGGTTTCTGATTAGTATAGCAAAATTTACGTACTTTGGCAATTGCCTCCAAAGAGCAGACCTTCGCGGCTGCGATCCGTTCGCGCCCCTGCCTACCGGCAGGCAGGCACGAAGGGGCGCTCTCTGTGGGTGCTATTTTCTCAATCCCAGTGCCTGTGGCAACCCTGTCACGATTCCGAGAATACCCATCATGCCGGTGGCAACACAGAGGAGCAGGATCGTTTTCAGTGAATCCGATGCGAAGGGTTGCAATGCGAGGAGCATTACCGCGAGCAGCCCCGCGAAGAGGAGGACGCGTGCAAGCGCGGAGAAGGGAACGTCGAAGGGCAATGTTTTTCCACTGAAGAAGAGCAGCGTCGGTGCAAGCACTGCATTCACTGCGATCGATGTGATCGATGCGCCAACGAATCCGTAGAGCGGAATCAGAAGTGCATTGAGAACAATGGAAAGGACAGCTGCTCCCGCAAGCACCAAGACGAGCGGCTGCCACGCGTGACGTGTGAGCAGCGCGTAGAAGCTAAAGAGGATGATGCCATTCAAAAACATCGGCAGGGCAAGGAGCTGCAGCGCCGTGTCCGAACCCGGGCGCTCCGATGTGCTCAAATAGTCGGTCGTTGTCAGAAGCTCGATGAGCGGACGTGACCAGAGGAACGAGAACGCTGCGGCAATGATGCCAAGGAGAAGAATCAACAAAAATGTTTTTCCGAGCACAGTGCGTGTGTCCTCTCCTTTCGCATCGCGCTCACTCACAATGGGGAGGACGGAATTGAGAAGGAATGTCGGGAGAAGAAACGCCATGTCCATCATGCGGATGACGGGACCGTAGTATGCGTTCTGCACTTCAAAATCTGGCCGCAGGAATGCGATCATCGTCACATCAAACTGACGGTAGAACGCCATAAAAAGGAATGCGAGTCCGTACGGCGCCGCCGTGCGCGTAATCTTTTTGAGGAGCACGGGATCCCACGTTGGGCGAATCTTCATGAAGCGGCTTCCGGCGATCAGTGAAATCAAAAAGAGGAGAGCCGCCCCCGCACCGCCGATTCCCAGGAATTGATGGTAGACGGTGAGATCGGTAGTTTCGCGCACGCCAAGCAAGATAATCCATCCAATGAGTCCAGCGGTGAGGATCCGCTGTGCAACTTCGGCGACGAAGACGTAATGCATTTTGTAATTCACCTGGAAGATTGTGCGGAGAATTCCCGCGAGCAGTGTGAAGAAGGGGACAAAGGCAGCGATGCTCACGCCCAAGGGGAGAGGAGTGCCTTTCCACATTGGCATCAGCCAGACAATGAGTAGTGCGGACACCAGCGACAACATCAAGATGATGCTTCGGAGAACGATCAACACGCCGAGCACCTTCGCGCGGTCGTGTGCACGACTCACTTCTCGCACGGCGATGGCATACAACCCGAAATCCGCGAGGATGCCGAAGAGTTGCAAGTAGCCGTATGCGGAGTTGTAGTTCCCGAAGAGTTCTTTGCTTAAGCCCATCGCCACAAACTTCACCGTGAGGATACTCAGTGCCGCCATCACGCACTGGCTGGCAATCTGCCAGAGCGTGGATGTTGCGATCTGCTTAGTCGACATGGGAAAAGTGTAGAGGAAGTCACTTCTTCATGCCGAGGAAGATGTCGTCAACGACATCCGTACCGCCATTCTCCCGATAAATCTTTAAATAGAATGCTTCTCCATACACCTCTTCCACTTCAATTTTTTTAATATCGGAAGTAAGTTGGATTGTTCCCATTCGCATGTTTTCCTCCGTGCGATAATCCAAAATTTTTCCCAAGTGGTTCCTGCGTATTTCCAAATGAATGCCGTTCACTCGGCAACGGGCAACCATAGCCTTGTCCAGTGTAATTTCTTCCTTTTGCACCCGCTTCTGCGCAGGGAGTTCAGGCTTTTTCCCCGATTTCTCTATGTTCCGCATCAGGGGGATGGCAAGAATAAGGATCACGCCGCCCAATGCTCCCAGCATTATATTACGGAGCCTTTTTCGTACCCTTTCTACAACCTGCTGCTTTAATTTTTTCTTCTCATAGATCTGTGCCTCCATGATGCAGATCTTTTCCAAAAGAAGGCGATTCCCTTCTTCAGTAGCAAAACTTTCCTCTGGTATAGCAACACAACCATCTACATTATTTTCATCATGCTTCCACAGTAAACAATTTTTCTCTTTGGGCGCGCGTGCAATGAGAGACCAACCGGGAAGGAAAGGGATCTGTCTTTCTTGGACAGGAATAAAAGTTCCGCCAATGTTACGTTGCATCTGTTCGATAGCCATCTGGCGGGCAGCATCTCTCTCTGGAGAGGATGCAATTTTTTCTTCGGCAAGCTCGTTGATGTTGAATGTAGGCACGTCCATAGAAGAGTGTCATTCTGCTCTCGATCGAGCATCTAAAATGCAGACAATTTCGCCTCCGCCGTTTCTCCTCAATATCACACGCCGCACGTTTGGGCCAGGGTTTAACAGCTCCCCATTCGGCAATCCCAATCCCATTTCCGTAAAACGATATCCTGCTTTCTCGCACTCCTCCTTCGTTAGTGTCCCTACATCAATCTCGTAGGGATATTGCTTGTCGGGCTTTTCCGGAGCAACCTGCTTTATTTTTGCTTGCTCGTTTATAACGATGCCGCCAATGAGGACGGTGAGAGCAGTTCCGGTCAATGCCGTACCCAATACGAAGTAGATCCAGAAGCGCGTCCTTTTGCTTCGTGCAATGATTACTTTCGGAGGTTCGGTGCTCTCACAAGCATGCACAAGATCCTCCACATAAGCATCCAAGAGGTCGTCATCGGGCTCGATTTCGTGGTCATCCATCGAGATTATTAAACTCGATAATTTTCATTTGTCAAACAAACCATAAAGCCCTATACTTCGCTCTCGGAATGCCACTCTCCTTCAAGCACCTCACGTCCACCAAACAACTCCTGCGGAGGGACACAGACGCCATTTTGCAAACAGCTGCGGAGATGGAGAAGGTGCTGCTCAAAGGAGGAAATGATCTGCTCGCAGGAAAAATCCTCGCGAGCCTATTTTACGAACCCAGTACGCGCACGCGCCTGAGCTTCGAAACCGCCATGCGCCGGCTCGGCGGAGAAGTGATCAGTGCGGAAGGAATCCAATTCAGTTCCCTCTATAAAGGGGAGACGGTGGAGGACACCATGAAGGTCGTCGGAAGTTACGCAGATATCATCACCATGCGTCACCCCGAACAGGGGAGCGCAGACAGGGCGGCCTCGGTCTGCCCCGTGCCATTCATCAATGCAGGCGACGGTCCTGGCCAGCATCCCACGCAAGCATTGCTGGATCTCTTCACCATCCACAAAGAGCGCGGCACCATCGACGGGCTCAAGATCGCAATGGCCGGAGATTTGCGCTACGGACGCACTGTGCACTCGCTCACGTTCCTCCTTGGCCTCTACAAAAATTTGCGTTTCACATTCATCTCACCAAAAGAACTCACTATGCCGGACAAGGTGACAACGTTCTTAAAAGAGCACGACATTCCGTATGAAGAAACGCATGCACTCTCCGCAGGACTGGTGTCCGATGTCCTCTATATGACGCGCGTACAGGAGGAACGCTTTGCGGATCACAGTGAGTATGAGCGCCTGAAAGACATGTATCGCTTGGATGCCAAGATGCTCAAAGGAAAAGAAGTCACCGTCATGCATCCGCTTCCGCGCGTCGGGGAAATTGCCACCGATGTCGATGCACTCAAAACCGCTGCGTACTTCCGCCAAGCCAAGAACGGCGTGCCGGTGCGCATGGCGCTTCTTGCGATGCTTCTTCAGGCGATCTGATGTCCTCTTCCCTCATTCACTTCCCGCGGCTCATCGACTGCCACGTCCATTTCCGCGAGCCGGGATTGGAGCACAAAGGAACGATGGCAACAGAAGCAGCCGCAGCGCGTGCCGGAGGAGTCGGAACCGTGTGTGAAATGCCAAACACCATTCCGCCGACGGTAACGGTCGCAGCTCTTGCCGACAAAGTGCGACGTGCGCATGCAATAAAAGACTGCGATATTCGTTTCTTCTTCGGTGTCACAGAAAAAACGCATTTGATTGCACTACGAAACATTTGGATTAAGAGTGATTTTGAACTGCAGCGGCTCAAGAAAAAATGCTGCGGTGTGAAACTGTACTTAGATCACTCCACAGGGAACCAAAAGGCAGAGAGCGATGTTGTGGAAGAAGCCTTTAAGCTCTGCGGAGAGCTGGGAATTCCCGTGGTAGCGCACTGTGAGGACTCGATGATCAACGAGGTGGAAAGAGGAAGGTGGAAAGAGGAAAGTGATGACATTTCACTTTACTCGAAGATGCGGTCACCAGAATCGGAAGCCAAGTCGATCGCTTTTGCGATCGGTCTCGCACGGAAGTACAAAACCAAGTTCCATGTTGCACATCTTTCGACAGCACTGGGACTCGATCTTGTGCGCGATGCGAAGAAAGAAGGACTCTCGGTGACATGTGAAGTCGCTCCGCATCATTTATTTCTTACAACGGATGATTACAAGACGCTGGGAACGCTCGGCAAAATGAATCCGCCTCTGCGTTCAAAAGAAGATCAAGCAGTGCTGTGGCAGGGAATAGCCGATGGCACGGTGGACTGCATTGCAACCGACCATGCGCCGCATACGCTGGAAGAAAAAGGTGTCGTTGTAGGGGCGACGCATGCGTCGCCCCTACAACATCAATCCAATATTGATTTCCAGAAAATTCCGAGCGGAGTTCCAGGAGTTGAAACCATGTTGCCGCTCTTGCTCATGGTCGCAGCAGGAAACTGGCCGCACCCCTCATCAAAACGTCCATCCACGGCAAAACTTTCTTACGAGGACATCGTGAAGCTCTGCTTCACCAATCCGAACAGAATATTTTCCCTTGGCTGCAGCGATGCGAGAGTTTTCACAATCGATCCGAAGAAAGAGTGGACAATCCATGCATCCGATCTCCATTCAAAATGCGGATGGACCCCTTACGAAGATTGGCATGTTCGGGGAAAAATTATCGGCGGGTGGCCTGCCGACCGTAGCACTTAAATTGAAAGATACTGCCCACCTTCGTTAAGGCTACAGTGGGCGACCTCTGCGGAGGTCGGACGCCGTATGAAGGATGGCGTGTTCTGGGAATGATCACCCAATAATCCGTTTGATCGCCGTGAGGTCGGTGACGATGTGGTTCGCGTCCCTCCCGGCTTCGTGCGGCGTGTGTTTGCCGACGAATAAGCAGCATTCCATGCCTGCGGCGCGAGCTGCTTCCATATCAAACAACTGATCGCCAATGTACAGACAGTCCTGCGGTGCGATTTTTAATCGATCTGCGCCCATCAGCAGTCCGTGCGGATGCGGTTTCATGAACTTACCCATGTCGTCCGCAGTGATGAGCGCGTGAATGTGTGGCAGCACGGGTGTGCGCGTGTTTAGCGCATCCACATACGACTTCCATGACCCCGTCACAATGCCCGTGGGGTAGTTGGCAGCAACGTGTTTCAGCAATTCCTCGCCGCTTTCCAGCCATTCCAGCTTCGTGCGCAGCAGGCGTTCGTACAATTCATCGCGGCGCGTGCGCAGGTTTGGGACATCGGTCTCTTCTTTGCGAAAATGTTCCAAGATGTCCTGCAGATGCCATCCTTGCATGTACCAATGGACGAATTCTTCCTCCGTTGTTTCCAAGTTGTATTCCTTCAACGCCTCGCGAAACGCATTGATGTAGAGATCGATGCTTTGTACCAGCGTGCCATCAAGATCGAAGAGAATCGCGGAATATTTCATAAGGATGGAGATGAGTTACATGAATGACCAATGACGCAATGACCAATGACCAACTTGGTCATTGGTCATTGCGTCATTGGTCATTACTACACTTCTACGATAACGGGAATCATGATGGGCTCACGATCGAGCTTGCGATCGAAATACCTGTAGAGAGCGCCGGTGACGGCGGACTTTAACGCTTTGCGTTCTGTCTCGCCTCTGTTCACCGCCTCTTCGTAGGCTTTCTTCGCTGTCTCTGTGACTTCCTTCGTGATGCTCTGTTGTTCGGATCCATAAATGAGTCCGCGCGAGAGGACATCCGGGTCGCCCACCAAACGTTTGCTGTCTGCGTATGCGCGGAAAAGTACGACCACCACACCGCCGTTGCTCATAACTTTGCGGTCCAGTAGCACACGCTGGCCTTCGCCTGCGCTGCCACGACCGTCAATGATGACGTCGTTGGCTGTGTGCTTGGTTTTGCTCTTGCGAGCGCCTTCGGCGTCGAACTCCAGGATCTCACCGTTCAAGAGAAGGTGGATCTGATTTTCTTGGTAGCCGATGGTGCGGACAAGATCCGCATGTCCCGCTTTCATATGCGGTTCACCGTGTTCGGGGATCACATGTTTTGCGCGCACCAGTCTGTGCATCAGGAGAATGTCATTTGCATAGCCGTGTCCCGTGGTATGCAGCGCCAGTTCTTGGTTCGTCTTCACGATGGCGCCTTTCAGGTGAAGGTTGTTCACCACTTTTGCCACCGCGCGTTCGTTGCCGAGGATCGGATTGCTGCTGAGGATAACGGTGTCGCCCTTGCGGACGCTTACGTGCCGGTGCGTGCCAAGACCCATGCGGGCGAGACCTGCAGCCTCTTCTCCTTGGCTGCCCGTCGTGATGATGAGCACTTCGCTGTCGGGCAGTTTATCCATGCCCGGGCTCACTTTGCGGATAAGTCCGCGTGGTGCCTTGATGTAGCCCAAGTTCTGGGCGATCTCCACGTTCGCTTCCATACTGCGGCCGGAGATGTACACTTTCCGGTTGAATTCATGAGCGTGTTCGATGACCTGTTCGATGCGGTTTAAAAGCGAGCTGAAAGTGGAGATAACCACGCGACCTTTGGCCTCGCGGATGAGATTCCTCAGTGTCTCCGAGATATCCTTCTCGCTTTTGCTGTTTCCCGGTTTCAATGCGTTCGTGGAATCAGCGATAATCGCGAGTACGCCCGCGTCGCCCAGTTCCGCAAGGCGAGAGAAGTCCGCAGGAGGTTCGTTCATGGGGGTGAGATCGAACTTGAAGTCACCCGTATGCACGATGGTTCCATACGGCGTGTGCACGGCGATGGCGGCGGAATCGGGAATGCTGTGCGTGACGCGCAGGAATTCCACTTCCACTTTGCCGATCCTTATCTTCTCACGGAAATTCACCGTGTGCAGGTTGGCTTTCCCCGTCAGATGATCTTCATCCAAGCGTTTCTTCACCATGGCCATGGTGAGGCGCGTGCCGTAACACGGCGGGAAGTGGAGCGACGGCAGCAAGTGCTGCGCCGCGCCGATGTGATCGAGGTGTCCGTGCGTAAAGAGGACTGCTTTGATGCGGTTCTCTCTTCCTTTCAAGCCGGAAATGTCCGGAATCAGGTAGTCGATTCCCAACATATCCTCGTCCGGGAACTGGAGTCCCAGGTCGATGATGTAGATGTCCTCATCCACTTCTATGACGAAGCAGTTGCGGCCGACTTGTTCAAAACCACCGAGAGGGTAGACCCGGAGATTCTGTTTCTTGCCACTCGGAGCAGCGACCGGCCGATGTTGTGGTTGGCTCGACGCGGGATTTCCCGGCTTACCGACGGGGTTTCTGCTGAATGCGGGTGCACCCTGCTGCGGACGAGGACTTGGTTGGCCAGGTCGAGGGGTTCCCGGTTGGCTTGTCCTGAGGTTCCCCGAAGGGCCGCCGTGGCGGCGTCGCTTGCGAAATCGGAAAAACCCCTTGGGCTTTCCTTGGTTTTGGCCGGCGGGAGGAACTCCCGGGCCGTTCTGTGGTGTCATGTTTTCTGACGTAAAAAATTATGAAGTATCTCCATCATATACCTCCGAGGTTCCATTTGCAATGCCATCTTGTTCAATGCTCTGTTTTTTGGCTTCTGATCCACGAATTTTTACTTGTGATTTTTGATGTTCGAATGGTGATAGGGTGTGTATATGCCAGAAAGCTTCGCACATCTCCTCACTCTTTTTTTAACCGATGCGTGTCTCCAAGCACGTGAACGAGATGCCGCTCGCTTGGATCAAAAATCACGGTCATCCCATCCTCCTGAGGAGTGGGTTTTCGTACAACGATTAGCGTATGAACTGGATGACTTTGGTCAGCTGCTCCATCTGCAATTAGATCGCTCGAACCAGGAATTTCATGATCGGGGTACCGCATTTTTGGAACGATGTAGAGATATTTTTGGTGCGCTTGCCCGCAATGCTCCGGCTGAGTTTCAGGAGAAGCTGTACCACTATCAACTATCCGCCTCCCAACGCCTGGGTAAGGTACTTGCTCTGCAGGAAGAACTCAGAATTCGTACAGGGATTTTTCATCAATCATTGGGGGCGCTCAAAGAGGCACTGCCGGAAGTATTTGAAGAAAAGGATGAAGGGCTTGATCTATAAGCGCACCACATCTTGCTCTTTCGTACAAAACCAGTTTTCCCCGCCGGTACGGGCTCCAAACAAATCCTTGCCGTTCCTTCTCCGAATCGGTAGCCTTCCACCCCGATGGACATCGCACTCCAGACGGGCCATACCAAGTCGAGTACCGGAGAGTCTCTGGTTTCCCTGTCGCTCACGTCCGAGCGCGGCGAACATGCCTGTCTGTTGCTGCAAATAGGGGCGAGTCCCAAAGATGCAAAAACATTGGAGGAGGAATGCACGACCATCGTGAAACATGCGCTTCTCGATTCCGAAGGGGATTCCTGGAGCCGTTTGGACGGAACGCTCAAAGAAATGAACGGCCTCTTCAAGGGGTTGCTGGTCTCGGAGACGGTGCAAGACATTCACGCACTCTTGGCCATCATGGACACGAAGAAGATGCTCCATGTCTCCCATGCCGGCAGGGCGGAAGCGTATTTGATTCGCGGAGGCCAGACCAGCCAGATCACGGAATACAGCAAGGGGAAACCGAATCCCGTCTTCGTGCACATTTCCAGCGGCCAACTGGAAGCGCGCGATATTGTGGTGTGCTCGACACAAAGGCTTCTTCGAACCGTCACCCCCGCGCAACTTTCGCAACTCTCGCAGCGGGGGGATCAGTTGCTGGATGAGATCATTATTCAATTGGATGCAGAGCGCGAACACGCGTCCGTCGCCACCCTTCATATTCCCGCAAAGAATCAACGCATATTGGACGATGAGCCCGCCGCTCGCCCGGCTCTTTCCACTCGCAGAAGCGGTCATCGGCGATCCTCCGCATCCATCCTCGCTCGGTTCACGACATTCCTGCCCGCTCTCACAAACGGTCTTCGCACGAAACTGCCGAGAACGACGGGCGTTTCAAACTTTGTGCAAGAACTCCGTGAACGCTTTGCATCATTCCTTACGGACCTCAAGCACCCCGAACGCAAGCGCAGAGCACATCTCCTTCTTCTCGCCTCCGCCGTGGCCGCCTTCCTGATCATTTGGATGGTCGTGCGACTCTCGACCTCCAGCCAACGCAGCAAAACGCGCGCCGAGCTGGAGGATCTCGTCAGCAAGATCAATACCGAGATCCGCACGGCGGACAACAGGAGACTCACGGGCGACATCGACAGCGCCAATGCCATTCTCCAACAGGCCGAAGAGCGCGCCAAGCAGGTGATGGACAACGAAAGCGGTCTCTTCCGCGTGGAAGCGCTGGATCTCTTGGACAGGATCCGCAGCAAGCGCGAGGAAATCAACAACATCATCCGTCTGCCACCGCGCCTGGTCGTGAATATCGGCGCAAAGAACCCTGACGTGGAAGCGCAGGGAATCATCGGTGTGGGGGACGGCGAGTTTACCGTTTACGATCGTCAAGATCTTCACCGCGTACTCCTCAATTCCGTGGATGACCCCGACAGACTCTCCGACGAGGAGCTGATTATGGATGGTGCGGGTTTCTCTCGTTACAAATCGCTCGTATTCCTCACCACGGGCAACAGCGTCATCGAAATGATCGCGAATCAACCGACAACCATGAAGACGGAAGACACGGCCGGGTGGAAATCCGGCAACGACATCGAGACGTACCTGCGTTTCCTCTACGTCCTCTCCCCGGAAAAGAATCAGATCTACAAGTATGAGCGTTTGAGCAATCGCTACGGACCTCCCGTGGAATACAATGTGAATGGAACGCTGGGCAAAGCGCTGGACATGGTCATCGATTCCAGCGTGTTTGTGCTGAATGAAGGAGGAACGGTGCTCAAGCTTCTCCGCGGAGAGGTGCAGCCGTTCGTCATCCGTCATGCTCCCGACAATGTTCTTGCGGACGCCACGAAGCTCTTCAAAGTCACGGACAGCAACATCTACTTCCTGGATCCAAAGAAGGCGCGCGTCATTGTTACGACAGACGGCGGCGCCACCGGCGAATCCTCCTATGTGAAACAGTATGTCTTCGAGGGAGAACAAATCGGCACGCTTCAAGATCTCTTCGTCGATCCCGACCAGACGCATTTGTACGTGCTGGATGAGAAGAGGCTGTATGTGGTGGATTTGGCGACAAAATAGAATATTGGATTATCGGAGTACTGGAATATTGGGGTGATTTCTGTGTGCATTTCCTAGTATTCTAGTATTCCAGTACTCCAGTACTCCAGTATTCCTCTATGCGCGTTTTAATCTTCGGCACCTTCGATCGCCTGCATCCCGGCCACCTGTTTCTTTTGAAAGAAGCCGATACGAGGGGGGAGCTTTTTGTGGTTGTGGCACGCGATACGAATGTGAAGCGGATCAAAGGAAAAGATCCTGCGGAATCGGAGGAAGCGCGGAAGGCGGCGATCGAAAAAGCCTTTCCGGATGCGCATGTTATCTTGGGTGATGCCAAAGATTTCCTCGTGCCGGTGAAGGCAGTCCGGCCGGGCATCATCCTCCTTGGCTACGACCAACATCTTCCTCCGGGCGTGGCGATGGAAGATCTCCCCTGTCCCGTCGAGCGATTGCCATCCTTCCATCCGGAGCAGTACAAGAGCAGTTTGATGTAGGGTGGGCAGCATCGCCTAGAAGGCGATGCTGTGGGCAGAACAAGAAGGAACAGCATCCAGTTTCCGCTTGGATTTTATTATTCATTCACCGCCCACCGCATCGGCAAGATGCCGATGCCACCCCCACCTTCATCTCTACCAAAAGCGCACAGAATCTGCTATAATGATGAGAAATGGATCAAACAGACACACCCACTAAAAAGGTTCCGCTCTGGAAGCAGCTTGCGGGAGCAGGTACCGGTGCGCTCATTGCATTGGCATTCTATGGCGTATACGAAGTGGCCTCTCCGGTGCTGAGTGCCTATCTGTCGATCCCCAGCTTCCGTGGCATACACAGTGCAGCGGATGTCCGCGTGCAGAGTCCATCGAATACGGAGACGCAGGAAAGGTTGGCGCGTCGCGCACGAGAAATTGCGGAGCAATTTTCTGAGCGCCCCATTACGGATCTTGAAGAAGATGTTCCGGAGGAATACATAGAGCCGGCAGCTGCTCCGGCAGCTGAGCCTGTCACTCCTGTGGAAGCGAAGGAAGAAATTACGCCCACTCCGCTCGCGGATGTGGAGACGCCTCTCTACGAAAAGGCTCAGGCAGCGGAGAATATCGCGCCACCCTCTCTCCCGTCGTCCGGTATCGGGTTGTGGCTCAGCATCCACGTTGCACTTCTTGCGGTCATCGGCATCCGGTATCGCACCAAGATCCATAAAAAGCTCCGGTGGCCTTCTTATTCAGTGAAAGGATTTTGATCCTCGTTGAAATCATAAAAAAAAGAGAGGCGCCGAAGCGCCCCAGCTTTATCAATTCAAATTGATTGGTCGCCACGAGGGCGATCTCGCTGGGATGTCTCTAAGTTCTTTTGAGCTCAGGGACATCCCAGGAGATGAAAATTGAACTGACTTGACAATTTTACTGATATCCATAGTTTTGTCAATGGAATGCCCGAAATGAGCCCGGGCGTATTTGTCCCTTACCAAAGCGTATTTTCACGCTTATCCTTGCTCCGATGCCCCCCAAAACAGTCGCACAGAACAGGCGCGCACGGTTCGATTATGAGATTTTGGAGACCGTGGAAGCGGGCGTCATGCTCACGGGACAGGAGGTGAAATCTTGCCGCATGGGGCATGTGAATTTGGCGGGAGCGTACGTGACGTTCGTGCATGGCAAACCCGTTCTCAAGAAAGCAAAGATCTCCCTCTACGCATTCGCAACGGCAACCGATTACGATCCCGAACGGGACCGCCCGCTGCTTTTAAAGAAGAATGAAGTGGAAAAATTGCAGTCACAAACGGAAACGAAAGGCATCACCGTGATTCCGTTGGAAGTACACGCGGGCAAATACATCAAAGTTGTTCTGGGGCTTGGGAGGGGACGGAAGAACTACGACAAACGGCAGAAGATCAAAGAACGGAGCATTGGGAAGAAGCTAAGGAAAGGTGAGGAGATTTAACATCCGCAATGGATCTATTTTTTCTTTCCGGACTGTTTCGCGAACCACTCCTTATTTTTTTCTAAAATAGATGTTCTTTTATCCAGAATAGAATCCCACCATTCCGCGCTTTGCTGTTCGCTTCGCGATAGTTGGATGATTTGTTGAGTCAGGATCCACATCTTGTGGGTGGTATGATCAATACGTTCTTCTATTATATCCCCCCGATCGGACAATCCATGCTCAACCGCGAAGGAAACCATCTCTTTCTCGACAAGCTGCCAATACTTTTGAAAGAAATTTTCCATATCCGCGTTTTTTGTAAGTTTTTTCAACGATCCTCGGCTGAGAGCAAAAATTGTTCCCATTCGGACATGAAAATTTCCTCGTAATGCATCGATGGATTCCTCTAAGGTTTTGTACTGCTGAGCGAATTCGCTCAACTCCTGCACACGCTTCACGCTTGCTTCCTGAATATTGAGCATGGATTGCCTTTGGCGTTCGTAGCCAAGACGCATGATCCATATGCTTCCTTCGGGAAGGAGATTCTCCGCGCTTGATTTCATCAATGCGCGAATTACGCCCGGTCGAACGTCGTACAGGACATGGGACATAATGACCGTGCCGACGCCGCCCAACTTGTCGGTTTCCGTGCGGACACGTGGATCGTTCAATCCTTTTTCCAATGTATTGAGATCCAGGGGCAGAACGACATTCCCCGCTGCCGTCTTGTGCCTGTCGATGTTCACAACAGGAGGCGCACTGGTGACCCGGGCGAATCGATTGCGCACGCCACCTCCTATTTCCACAATAGCTCCGCCCGGATGACTGTGGAGGATTTCTTCGTTCAGGCCGATTTTCTGGTGCGATCGTGGATAGTCGAATTCTGTGATCATGATCTTGTGAGAAGAAATATATTATATAATGATTTATTTAAAGAGCAAATTCCCTTCATGAGAATTCATGCATGGTATTCTGCTTTTCCATGTCCCTGCTCCCACCTCAAATTCAAAAAGTTATCGAAGAGTTTTCGAAGTTGCCCGGCATCGGGCCGAAATCCGCCGAGCGTCTTACGTTTCATCTACTTCGCAGCAGCAAAGCGACGCCGGAGAATCTGGGTGCAGCACTCGTGGATCTAAAATCCGAAATTCGGTACTGCTCCGTATGCCAGATGGTCACACTCAAGGAGACCTGTTCTCTCTGTGAAGATGGCAGTCGCGATGCAACAACCATCTTGGTCGTGGAAAATCCGTTGGAAGTGATTGCGTTTGAGAAAACATCCTACAAAGGTTCGTACCATGTGCTGCATGGCGTGCTCTCTCCCATCGATGGCATGGGTCCGGAGCAGCTCAAGCTGAAAGAACTTGTTGATCGAGCCAAACGCGGCGGCATCCAGGAGCTCATCATCGCGACGAACCCGGATATAGAAGGCGAAGCAACGGCCAATTACCTGCGCATGCAATTAAAAGACACGATCCCGGTTATCACGCGCCTTGCCCACGGACTCCCCATGGGTGCGGACATAGAATTTGCAGACCAAATGACGCTGAAAGAGGCGATTGCGGGAAGAAGGAACTTGTAAAAATGTACAGGATTCTCTATAATGAACGTCTCATGTTCAAGATTACTTTTTGGAGCAAAGGCAATAAAAATAATTCTTCTGCAAAGAAGAAGGTGACGGTGAAAATTAAAAAGTTCACCCCCTTTCCAGCTGATATTAATGATTGGGGAGAGGATTATCGTGTCTTGATGCGAGAACTTTCAAAGCGATGATTCAGTATCTTGAAATGGCAGATTGCATTGGTGTTATTTTCCCGTATATCCATCGCAACCTCACAGCAACAGAACAAGCTCCGGACTACCGTGCGGAGGCATCTGGTATGGGCGAATTAGACAAAGTTTTAGCATTTATGAAGTCAGATTATTATCCATCATTCCATGATAAAGCTTCGTATGTGCTCTGTAGCATTGCTGGATCCCAATATTTTTCAAATGGCAACAAACGGCTGGGCATCGCTGTTCTAATGGCATTCCTTGCTCTCAACCAGGCAGGGAATCCAACGCTGGACGCAACAGGTTTTCGAGCGCTTTTAAGCGGGCATTTTCCCTTGCATCAATGGGAGGACAACGCGCAATTCCAGAATCCTCACGCTCTTTTTCTGTACAACCTTGCCATTGTCATCGGCAATCGAAATGTATGGGGAGGGATCAATTTTGATATTCTCAAGGAGAAAACATCAGAGATGTTTGAGCTGCTGCATCCGCTGCAAAAGAGTTAATGTTTAAAAGCCCGCGTGCCCGTCGTGACCATCGCGATGCCGAGTTCGTTCGCTTTTGCGAAGACTTCTTGGTCGCGCATGGAGCCACCCGGCTGAATGATGGCCGTGATGCCGTACTTTACTGCTTCTTCCACGGCATCCGGAAAAGGGAAGAAGGCGTCGCTGGCCATCACTGCGCCTTTGGCACGATCACCTGCGCGTTTGCCCGCGATCCACGTGGCATCCACGCGGCTGGTCTGTCCGCAGCCGATGCCGACGCTGGATTTGTCCTTCGCAAAGACGATGGCGTTTGATTTCGCATGCTTCACGATCTTCCACGCGAAGAGCATATCTTCGATCTGTTCTTTCGTGGGCTTTTTCTCCGTTACGGTGACCAGATCCTCCGGCAGTACGGCATGCGTGTCAAAATCTTGCATGAGCACGCCGCCGAGCGTGGAACGAACTTGCCTGCCGTGCAGGACATTGCCGAAAATTTCGATGAGGCGGATGTTTGGCTTCTGCTTGAGGATCGTTAACGCATCTTCCGCAAAGCTCGGCGCAATGATCACTTCCGTGAAGATTTTCTGGTCGATGATCTTCTGCGCGATGGTGCCGGTGCAGTTGTGATTCAACGCAATGATCACGCCGAAGGCACTCAGCCTGTCTGCATCGTACGCGCGCTGGAATGCTTCCTCGATATTTGCATGCGATGCAACGCCGCTGGGGTTTGCATGCTTGATGCATGCGGCCGTCGGCTCACCAAATTCGGAGACCAAGTTCCACGCGCCATCGGCATCCAAGAGGTTCAAATAGCTCAGCTCTTTTCCTTGGTGCATGCGCCAGTGCGACTGTGCGTTCGTCGTCGGAACCGGTTCATACGGCTCGAAGTATTTGCCTGTCTGATGCGGATTTTCGCCGTAGCGCAGTACTTTTCCATTGGTCAGGAGGATCCCTGTATTCGCTCCTGCAGAGAGCACTTCCGTAATGGCGCTGTCGTACGCCGCCGTGCGCAAGAATGTTTTTGCAGCGAGTTCTGCGCGGAGTGCCGGGGATGTATCGCCGTTTTTTTCCAACTCCTGCAAAACACGCTCGTAATCCGCAGGATCGCAAATGACCGTGACGGACGCATGATTTTTGGCAGCGCTCCGGAGCAGCGTCGGTCCGCCGATATCAATCTGCTCAATCAATTCCGGTTTGGTCTTCGTCGTATCGCGCGCGGTTTCTTCGAACGGATACAAATTCACCACAATCAGATCAATCGGTTCGATGCCGTGTTTCTTCGCATCCTTCACATGCGCAGGATCATCACGGCGAAACAGAATGCCGCCCATGATTTTCGGGTGCATGGTTTTGACACGTCCCGAAAACATTTCCGGAAAGGCAGTCACGCTTTCGATCGATGTGACAGGGATCCCTGCCTCTTTGAGCATCTTCTCCGTACCTCCCGTTGCCAACATCGTCACCCCGAGTTTCTGTAGTCCTTGTGCGAACGCAAGGAGTCCACGTTTATCTGCGACCGACAGGAGGGCGCGTTTGATCATGAGGGGAGGCAAGGGATTATGGCAGAAAACTTCAATTTTTTCCAGTTTACCCCGCAGCAGTTTGACTATAAACGGTATGTTGCTGATCAGCTCATAAACAGTAGTCAGCATTGTCCAAACTGGTGCGGGGTCTACAGCAGGGTCTTCTGATTCTCTTCCACCTTTGTCCGGCGACAAAGGTGGAGCCAAAACGCCGGCGCGCCAATAGCTCCTCCACCCGACCCAGCGCCTCCTCGTCGGCTCCTCCAAGCCACGGTCGCTCGCGAGCGACGTGGCAAGGCTTCGGAGCCGACTCGTCGTCCACGCTGCGGCGTGAAGCTGGGTCTTCCCCTTCACCCCCCGTGGCGCGCCACCCTCCCAGCTCAATTAATGTGAGTGATATGTGATGTGCTATTCTGCACTCCATGCAACGTTCTGAATTCACTGTTCCGGAGCTCCTGCTTCTTCTCACGGTCATCGCCGTGACTGTGGGAGTGACAGTGCCGCTTGTGCGAATCTCGCTTGCTTCCATGGAATCCTCAACCCTGTTGAGAACCGCGGAATAGTTCCCGCGTGCAAAGGATTTACGATACAATGAGCCGCATCCGTTCCTCTTTCTCTATGAAGTTCCGCTCGTCCCCAGGTTTCACCCTCATTGAGCTGTTGCTCGTCATCGGCATCATCGCCATCTTGGCGGCCATCGTCATCGTCGCATTGGACCCACCCAAGCGCCTGGCGGAGGCCCGCGATTCGCAGCGGAACACCGATGTGAACGCCATCATGAGCGTCGTTTACAGCTACATGATCGATACGAATGCACTGCCAAAAACCATCACGACCACGGAAAAAGAAATCTGTCGTTTCTCCGTGCCGACAGCGGAGTGCACTGCGGACAACGGCGTAAGCCTCCGTATGTTATCCGGCGCGTATTTGGCAAACCTCCCCGCCGATCCACTCCTCCCAAGAACCAGCACGGGAACGAACTACACCATCAAGAAAGATGCCGGCGGCAAAGTGACCATAAAGGCATGGAGAACGGAACAAGCGTCGGAAGTGATCAGTGTGACGCGGTGATCTTTAAAAATATTTCAAAAAAGCCTCTTCGTGTTGAAGAGGTTTCTTTGTCCGCTCTTTCCTACGCCGGGTTCTGTCGTCGGTTGACTCTTATGCATCAGGAGTTAACCGAGGATGATCATCTCTCTTGGACGGCAATTGCTCGCCGCCTCAAGCGGAGGGGTCTCTGGACTCGGGGAACCGCGAGGGATTCCGAAGACCCAAATCCTCCTTACACCACCTAGAGTTTACCAAGTCCCTTGCGGGGTCCTCCATTCTAGCTGGAGGCGTTTCACATGCCCTTGCGGGCTCGTCTCTGTGGTACTGGTCCTCACGCGTCTTTACCGAATATATGATGCGCGGATGGGCGTTACCCACTAGGCGTTCCTACGACGACGGCTTGCCCTGAGAGAGCGAAGCGAATCGAAGGGTGCCCGGACGTTCCTCCCGCCTGCGCTCCTCACTTCGTTCGGAGCTACGGCGGGCAGGCTCCTTATGCACGGAGCTTGCCCACCGAAGTCTCTTTGCGAAGCAAAGAGCGTAGGCGGGCGATCATCGAAAGAGCGGACATCTATTCTCTCATAAATCAGCTTCTTTTTCAAGATAGACATTACATACTCTATAATCCACATCGCGCCGCTGTAGCTCAGTTGGTAGAGCAACTCACTTGTAATGAGTAGGTCACCGGTTCAAATCCGGTCAGCGGCTCCATAAAAAATTGACGTGCAAGGGATTTCCCTGTTTATTTTGCGTATGTCCGGGGGAATCCACGCAGGCACTTCCTCTCCAGATCTCGAACTCTCAGTCGATTCACTTTATTTTTGGACACGAAAACGTGAGAACAAGACGTGGATAGAAGCGAGAGACAGGGATAATAATCCTTGAATAAACCCCCGGCTCTGCCGGGGGAGTCCGGCTGGTTCTACCGTTCCGGGATTTTGCGTACAGTGAAAAGAGGGAAAGCTCCGAGCAGGGCATTACCCTCTTTTCAATCATGCGCTCATTCGCATCACAGAGTCATGTGGTATGGGACTGTAAATACCACGTGGTCATTGTACCAAAGTACCGAAAGAAAAAACTCTACGGAGACACCCGCCAGCGCATTGGCCAGATCATCCGCAAACTTGCAGAAGAACGGCATATCGTCGTTCTCGAAGGCCATGCGATGCCCGACCATATTCATCTTGTCCTCTCCATCCCACCCAGAGAAAGCGTCGCTGATGTCATGGGCTTCCTCAAAGGAAAAAGTGCTATCAGGGCACACTTTGAATTCTCAAAGAGGAAAGCACCGACACAACAGAAGCACTTCTGGAGCAGAGGCTACTTCGTCTCCACAGTAGGAATCGATGAGGAGATGATCCGGAAGTACGTGAGAAACCAAGATGACAATGACAAGAGAGAGAACAACAACCCACCACTTGATCTGTACTGGAATTAGTGGTCACCAGCTTTGAGTCTCTTTAGTAGCCCCTTCTAGGGGCTTTCCCGCAAAGCTACCGGCTCTGCCGGTAGTTGATTACTTTTCCTATATTGAATTTGATGAAGCAGCATTTTCGGACAATCCCTTGGCGTATCTTCGGGGACAATTGGAAGCGCTGCAGGGCTATTTCCGTATCATTGCCAATCACTATGACGATCTGAATGGGGAATATAAATTTGAGAGCGCGAGAAAAGAAAATTTAATAAAGCAAGTGGAGGCAATGGCTTTCATGTTCGGGAAGCGATTCGCTGACCAATTTCTTCTTAGTGAAAGAGGTATGGAGGAGCTGCGATCGTTATGGACGCGTTTTCGAACGCTTGAACCTGCTTTGGCTGAGGATCTTCAAGGGTTAGCTGCCGATGAAGAAAAATACCGCTCTCTACAAGTACAATTTGAGCTGTTACTGGAGAATTTCAAACATTTGCGTGCAGAGTGCATGGATACATTTCATAAGCATGCTGCCGATGTCTGTATTAAGCAGATTGAGAATATCAATCAAAAACACTCTCGATTAGAGACCCTCACGGCGCATTTTCGCGAAGTACGGGAAGAATATTGCAAACTTTTGCTGAACCGGAGTTGAAATTTATGGAGTCTGTTACACTGCTCCCGTGAAGAAATCAGAAGCAATCTTCGGCATCCTCCGGATCCCGATGGATGGCCTTTCGGCATTGGCGGCCATCCTGTTGGCGTACCGGCTGCGTGAGGCGAACATAGACCTCCTGCCCCGCATTCAGCTGCTGGAACCTGCGACGACGCTGCCTCCCATCGGCTACTTCTTCGAGACGTTCGTCGTGCCGAGCATCCTCATTTTCCTGGTGATTGCCGCGCTGCTTCGGCTGTACTCACTTGGCTCCACACTCAGTGCCTGGAACGAAGTGGGGAGGCTTCTGGTCGCGGCCGCGCTCTGGCTCGTCGTTATCATCGGGTGGTATTTCCTCATTAAGAAACAACTGTTCTACTCGCGCGCGCTTCTGCTGCACGCCGTTTTTTTCCTCGCATTTTTCTCCATCCTGGGGCGAACGGCATTGCTGCTCCTGGAACGCAGTTTCCTGCGGCTGGGCATGGGACGTCATCTCGTCATTTCCGTCGGTCAGCAACCGCTCACCGCTTCCGCCAAGGATTTCGTGGAGCACGATCTGCGCTACCGTTATTTGGGACATGTGCAACATTTGGAAAATCTCAAACGGTTTCTTCACACGCACACGCTGGATCTGGCGATCCATACGGATCCGAATCCGCGCAGCGACGACACCGTCGCGCTCATCGATTACTGCCGCAGCCACCACATCGGGTACGGATTTTTGCCTCCCGTTCTGGCCGATGTTCCGCACCAGCTGCGAGTGGAGCGCTTGGGGCTTGTGCCGCTCATTCGCTTCCAACCGACGCCGTTGGATGGCTGGGGACGCGTCTTTAAGCGCCTGTTCGATCTTGCAGGGTCGCTGGTGCTGCTCATCGTTCTTCTTCCCATTCTTCTCCTCATTGCGATCGCAATTGTCATCGATTCCGGTTGGCCGATCTTCTATATCTCCACGCGCATTGGAGAGAACGGCCGCAGGCGCATCCGCATTGTGAAATTCCGTTCGATGTACAAGGATGCCGATCGCAAGAAGGCGGATCTCACGCAATTCAATCATCGTCGCGATGGTCCGCTCTTTAAAATAAAGAATGATCCGCGCGTGACGCGCGTGGGAAAATTCTTGCGCCGCTGGACGCTGGATGAACTCCCGCAACTCGTGAATGTGATCTTCGGGCAAGTGTCGCTCGTCGGGCCGCGGCCGCATCTGCCGGAGGAAGTGGAGCGGTATTCACCACTGGAGCGCCGCGTCTTCGCCGTGAAACCGGGGATCACGGGGCTTGCGCAGATTTCCGGGAGATCGGATTTGAAATTCGAGGAAGAGATGCGGCTGGATCTTCGCTACATTGAAGAATGGTCGATCCTCTTCGATTTGTGGATCCTCTGGAGAACCCTTTTTGCGGTGATTTCGAGGAAGGGGGCGGACTAACGAGCAGAAAGCGCAGAGCAGAAAGCAGAGAACAATTATTCATATCTTACTTTTTGCTTTTTGCTCTTTGCTCTTTGCTTTATGCTACCAAAGGATTTTTGTTGCATTCCCCCAAACCTCTCTCGTTCTCCCATGCCTCCTCGCATTTCTCTCCAACACATCATGGGCGCCTTCTTTGGTGTCCTCCTCCTTATTCTTCTGTACCAAGCTGTGCGCGTGGCAAAAGCTCCTGTGATCGTGCAGGACGCGGAAGCCGCATGCATTGGTGATCCCATCCGCGTGGACTATGCCTTTGCATGGACAGTGGAAGAGCCGCATGCGTGCGCCGTGCAATGCACGGACGGAAAGCCGCGCTACATCCTGTACACGAACGGCCTTGGAACGCAGTGCGAAACACCACCGGGTTGCAACGACTACGGCGAAGACAATGGCGTCATTTGTACGGTTCCTGCGAATGTGAGCCCTGTCAGCGCCCTTTCGAGCGAAAGTTAAAACAATGACAACTGATCCTTCTTTTTCTTCGTCTTCTTTTTCGGCGCTGCCCCCGCAGGCTCGGGAGCATCCGATGAGGAGAGCGTTTGTAAATACGCTCGCACGCGCTTGCCGTATTCCTTAGAGCGCAAACGATCATCCAGAATGATCACATCGCCCGCGTCGTGACGGAAGCGTGCGTAGGTGCGGAGGATTCGAAAGACTCTGTGTTCCAAGCGTGCGAGCACGTATTCTTCAAAGGGATCCCGATACTGTGCGGCGCGTTTACTAAGGATCGCATGCGATGGATGATCGAACGGGAGGGTCTTGATCACCAAATGATCCACGCTCAATGCGGGCAACTGGAGTCCTTCGAATGACCAGGGTGTCAGGAGCCAGAGCGCAGGACTTTTGCTCACGGTGAATTCCGCTTGCATGCGCCCCTGCCCGCCGCTCATGCCTTGGCAGATCATCGTGACGTCGGCTTTTTCCAGCGTGTCCGCGTATTTCACGTAGAGATCCGAAATTGCTCCTTTGCTCGGAATCAGAAGGATCGTTTTTCCCTCCGGTGGATGCGTGAAATAGGAATCGATGTTTCCTTGTTCGGGAATATCGATCACAAGCGGCTTCTGTTCGAACATGGGGCGTGCGAGAGCGGTCTTGGTGCCTGCGGGGAGAATTGCCTTGAGCGTTGTCGCGCTACCCGGAGGAATCAAAAGGCTCGTTGGAAATTTTCCATAGAGATGTTCGGCCAGGAAATTACCAATGCGCTCCGGCACGGAGTGCAGGTACTGGCTTCCGTTCTGATGCTGCTCTATCCACACGATACGGTTCCGCAGATTTTCGGGATCCAGTATTTTTTCGAGCGCTTCCAATTGGCGCAGCGCTTGCGCGGGAATCGCAACTTCTTTTTGAAGGATACCCATCTGTTCGCGCAGTCCTTTCGTTTCCGAAGATCCCAAATCATTCGGCACGATGTAGCGCATGTCTTGGAACTGGCGCGTTTTCTCCACCCAAAGCTGGAGCACGTCCATCACTTTGGTGAAGAGCGGATTGCCCTGTGCGGCTGCGCGCAGATCATCCATGGATGCGCGCCAGCCGTAGGCTTTCGTGGCGGTGTCTTCAAGCATAGATGCATCGGTAATGACAATATGCGCATCTTTTGTCAGCGCTCCGTGCGCGGCATGCTCGGGCTCAGCCAAGAACTCCAGCAGTTGTCGATGATCCAGAAGAATCACCGTCGGCAGTTTCTTGAATTGCTTCGTGTAACTCTCCGAAGTGGCCGTGCTTGCGATTTTTCCATTCCACACCGCCTCCTCCCCTCCATGGAGCGGGAAATCGCTCTGCACGTCCGGTTCATACCAAACCAACTTCAGCGCGAGCGTCGCTTCATCGGCCGTATACGTCTCCTGCTCCGCAAACTTCTTCGCGGCGTCCTTATCCGGCAGCAGGAACGGGGGATAGAGGATGCGCACGTCCTTGTCCGCAAAGCGCACGCGCGCCAGCGTGGATTCCAAATTCTTCACTGCTATCCAGTGCACGACGGTTTTATCCTGAATGCACGATGCTATCAGTTGTTCCAGCAACAGCGGATCCAACGATTCCTCGACGAGCTGCACTTCTCCGGGGCTCGGCGTGGGCAGCGTGATGGATGTTTGTGCAGCAACGGAGATTTCTTCCTTTGGTAATGCAAGCCAACGCGGTTTCTTTTTCTTCTTTCCCGCCTTCGGGAGCGCCTCAAAGAGCATCTTGTATCCGGGCGTGCTCTTGCCCGCAATGATGCGCGCGACTTCATCAAACTCCGGTGTCAGCTCCTGCAAGCGCTCCCAGCACGCAGCCAACAACTCCAGTGTTGCTTGTACATCGCCCAGAGCACGGTGCTTTGGTTCATGATTCAGATCCAATGCCTCACTCAAATATCCCAACGAGTAACTCGCAAGTTCCGGAAATACGAGCGACGCCAGCATAGATGTATCCACCCACGGGCGATCCGTCAGATCCAAGCCTTCACCTTTCAGCATCCCAAGATCGAACTGAATGTTCTGTCCGACGATCAACGTGTCTGTTCCAATGTGCTCCAAGATCGCATCTTTCTTTTCCAAGAACGCAGGCTTGTCCGCAAGATCCGCCGGACGAATGTGCGTGAGTGTCTGGACGTTCGGCGGAATATCGGCCACTGCAAAAAGTTCTTCGTACGTGTCCACGACTTTACCCCCCTGCACTTGCATGGACGCGAACTCCATGACTTTATGGACGCGCGGGACAAAGCCCGTCGTTTCCGTATCCAAAACGACGAATGGGAGAGAAGGATATTTCACCCGGCTATTATACTCCTTCGGGATTCTCCTGCGGCTTTATCGTATTGGTTTCTTTCGCAGATAGAGGCTCTTTTATCCTACTAAGAATAGCCCATTGCCGTTCGGGAATAGCCTTCGATCGCAAATCATTGAGATCGCAATCGGATTCCCCCAAGATCGATCGGCGGTCGAGCGCTTCAAAGTTCTGCATGATGGAAGTGTAGCACAATTAGTGGAACGAGAGCGGCCATTCTTGGCCGCGATGAACAGATGAACGTCCGACCGCTCTGGTTTTTTCAAACCACTACATTAAATTTACGATGCCGGTTTCTCTTCCATTGGCTCAACTGCAGCAGGTTCGCTAGCAGTCACCTCCGGAGCCTTCTCCTCAGCAACGGCTTCTTCTGTAGCACCATTCAGCATCGTGACAGGGACTTCTCCTCCTTTGAGTTCCGCCAGTTTGGCTTTGAAGGCAGGGAGCTCCTCGTAGTTGTACATGTCCAGTTCGTAGTTCGTGAGCTCCGTAGCTAGGCGAATGTTTTGGCCTTTCTTGCCGATGGCCATGGGGCGTTGTGCTTCCTCTACAAATACTGCCGCGCGTTTCTTAATGCGTCGTCCTTGGTCATCCAAGTGCTCCGTGTCATTCACAATGATCACAGCGGAGATGGCGGCAGGCTGCAGCGCGGTCGAAATCAATTTGATGGGATCTTCTGCCCACTCAATCATGTCCACGCGTTCGCCGTTGATTTCTTCCATCACCGCTTGAATACGCACGCCCTTCTGACCGACACACGCGCCGATGGGATCAATGCGAGGATCGGTGCTAAGCACCGCGACTTTGCTGCGGAAACCGGCATCGCGCGCGATGGCTTTGATTTCCACATCGCCGTTGCGGACTTCCGGAATTTCCAATTCCAAAAGTTTCTTCACAAGATTCGAGTGCGTGCGGGAAATCCTCAATTGAGGACCTTTGCCCGTGAGCTCCACGCGGTCCAAGTACACGCGAAGGCGCTTGCCTGTGTAGTAGTGCTCGCCGGGAATCTGCTCGCGCCAGGGGAGTGATACGGTCATGCCTTCGATCTCCAGTGTTACCCAGTTGGGATCTACTTTTGTGACGGTGGCAGTGAGCAATTCAGACTCACGATCTTTGAACATTTCGTACAAGCTCTGCTTCTCCGCCTCCTGCAGTTTCTGGAGGATGACTTGCTTGGCAGCTTGCGTCGCGATGCGTCCGTATTCCAGCGGCGTGACATCAATCGTAATTTCATCACCGACATCGACATCGGACTTAATTTTCTTTGCATCCTTCAAACTGATTTCGAAGTTCTCGTTCTCCACGGCATCCACCACTTCTTTCACCAAGAGAATCGTCGGCATGTCGCGACCTTCCAACAGCTCCACGCGGATCTCCTGTTCTTTGTTGCCGTAATCTTTTCGGTACGCCGTCGCGATGGCCTGTTTGACGGCCTCCAAGACTTGCTCGGGGTTGACGTTCTTTTCAGAACAGATTTGATTGAGTGCCGCTAAGAAGGATGCGCGCATGATGTGTTGGGAAAACCACCGTTCCATCATGGATGGAACAGTGAAAGATCAGTACGAAGATAGTATAAGCGGCTTTACAGTGAAAAACAAGCTAGATCCCTAAACTCAGAGGACTAAGAAAACCGGCGGATTGCGCCGGTTGGTTGATTTGTTTACTCAAGGCTCTATGCCCTGAGGACGGTAATAATCGCTCCAATTGCAAGGATCATAATGATCCAGCAGACCGGGACGAACCACCGCGCACACTCGATAGCGATGGCGTCGAGTGTTTCCACAATTCGTTTCTTCATGACAATCTCCTCCGTGAGAAAGGGTTGAGGAAAGAACAAATCTATGTATTATAATATAATATTTACAGATAAAGTCAACTGCCTATAACAGGTAATTACGCAGCCAAAACGCCCGTATGGTCTTCTAGCCGTTTAATGCGATCCTCGTGATTTTGAATCTTATCTTTGTGCACTCCCACCATATCGTAGTGTAGATTTTCTGCCACAACATCAAAATGCTGCTTCATTCGCTCCTCAGACTCCGCGATTTTTTTCTCGGTTTTATCGTAGTACGTGCCTATCTGCTCCATGAGCATTTGAATATCCTGCTTTGTTGCCGCTGCTTGGGGGTCATGTGCCATGGAAGAAATGCACAATAAAGGGCATGGGGAGCTGGCGCAATTGACTTAGGTTATTATCTTTTTGCTGTTCCGACTATTCCGCTAAGGAAAGCCTTGTAATGAGTTCCACGCATCGATGGAACAACACTGAAAATTCGATATAAAAGCAACTTCCATCCCTTCGGCATTCGATCGAGTTTCGGATTGATCTTGGAAATCGTTGGAAGGGATCGCCCGAGTGTTTCCATTCTCTTCAGCGATTCCTCCATCGTGATTCTGTGATGATGCAGTGCTTTCGCATCCGGTTCGTAGAAAAGTTTCACACCGGCTTCTTTTAAACGAAGTCCCCATTCGATGTCTTCCCATCCGTAGAGTGATACATCTTCGCGGAAGCGAATCTGTTTTGCAGTCGATGTCGGAAGGCTGATGTTGCTGGTGTATGTGAAGCGATGTTGGAGATCTTCCGGAAGAAAATTGTGCGCGTACGTTGCAATTTTCGGATAGCCAAATTGCCAACCTGTGCGCTCCAGCCAGCGCATAACGGGCGTGATGCCGACGGCGGGATCCCAGGTGGTGAAGCCCAACACCGTGGTTTGTAGGGGCGACGCATGCGTCGCCCCTACGACACGGGTGTGGGCTTTGAGATGTTTCTCGCATGCATCCGGTGCAAGGAAAATATCATCACCAATGAAGAGGACGATGGGTGCTGTTGCACGATCCACACCGCGATTGCGGGCGACGCCTTGTTGACTCTTGGGAATCGAAAAGTAGGTAACCCCCGATGGGATTATGCCCCGCGTTTCTCCGTCGTCTTCGCCATCGTGTACGACAATCACTTCCAGCTGGTCGCGGATGGTTTGTTGCTCCAGGTGCTCCAGACACTTTTTAAGAATCTGGGCGCGCTTGTGCGTAGGGATGATGATGGAAAGGCTGGCTGCCATGATTGAAGCTTAAAGCCGGAAGCCCTAAGCTCAAAGCCCTGTGAACACTCTCTTTCTCGACATTGCTTCAAACAAAGCATCCCTTGCCTTGATCAAGGATGGTCAGACTTTGATCATTCGCCATCTTGATCATCGTATTTCGGATGCTGATCTCATTCCGCTGGTGGAAGATGTATTAAAGGAATCTGCGTGGACGTACAAAGACCTCACGCATCTTGCGTGCGTCACCGGACCGGGAGGATTCACCAGTCTGCGTGTGGGCGTGGCGTTTGCGAACACGCTGGCATCCCAATTGCAAATTCCTATGGCGGGTGTTCATTTGAGTGATTTATACGCGGCACGTGTACCCTCACCCGGCGCTTCGCGCCACCCTCTCCCGTCTGCGGGAGAGGGGACGAACGTAGAGGATTTCCTTTGGCTGCATTCGACGAAGAAGCACGAGATTTTTATTCGCGGGTTCGGTTCACTCAAAAACATCGCGCCGGAAGCACGTTGTGAAAAAATCGAAGAGATCATTCCGAAGATTCCAGAAGCGTCACTGTGGACAGGGGAGTTGATCGACGAGCACAAACAAGCGATAGAACCGCGCGGTATGAAAGCAATCCCGCTGCGATCCCTGGAAGAGGCTTTGCCATCCTTCCTCCAGGCGCTTCCTTATACGCACGATCTGCTGGTTCCGTGGTACGGACGTATGTGGTAAACGCATATCTTATAGCTTGTCCTCCCAATCCCGCCTGTAATCTCCTTGGCGATGGATTTCGGTCGTAGAAGGCTCGGCATAATCACCCACATCGTCATGGGGGATCCCGCGGACACATAAATTACGAGCTTCTGCATTCGCCCAAAAAGCAATCGTCTCATGAGGATATTCCCGCAGGGCGATGAGAGTGTGAAAAGCTTCCGGTCCCCCAATATCACCCAAAACATGCAGAGCGCCTTGGACAAGTTCCAAATCCTCTTTTTCTAGAGGCGTATCTCCACCCAGTATTTGTACCAACAATCTTTTTGCAATACCAACTTCCTCTTCTCCTCCGACACATGACAATACGAATACATACTCTTGGCGAAGCGCGTGGGTCAGTTCCGGCAGTTTTGCTTCCAGGCGCTCCGCAGTCCCCGGAGGCAAAAGCGATGGTGCAGTCTCCGTGGCATTTCCTCTGGGGAGAATATGCCCGTTTGTACGAATGCCGAACGTGCGTAGCTCATCTATGGCTTTTCCGTTGACGTTCGGATCCTCATGGAACAGAAGCTCGAAATTCGGTTGGTATATTTCGGCATCTTTGCCAGCGATCGGAGCAAAGCCCATTTGATATGTGTCAGTATTCTGAGGAGTGTTCATAGGAGATGAATAATAGCACTGTTGTCAGGCAAATGATTCCACATTTGTCGTTTTTGCGTTACCCTAGGGCATCCATGGATATCCTCGATTACCTCAATAAACTCCTCGGCGATCCGAACGAGAAGGAGCTGAAAAAGCTCCGTCCGCTCATGAAAAAAGTGCGTGCTGCGCATCAGCGTGCCGATGTGCAGGCATTGACGATGGCGGATCTCCCGAAGAAGACGGAAGAGTTCAAGGAAAAGATCAAAGCAGGGGCAACCGTCGATGACATCTTGGTGGATGCATTTGCCGTTGTGCTCCGTGCGTGCGATCTCCTCGTCGGACAATCCATCAAAATCGGACGGCAAGAATTCCCGTGGAACATGAAACCGTTCGATGTGCAGATCCTTGGCGGCATCGTGCTGCACAAAGGGAATATTTCCGAAATGAAGACGGGTGAAGGAAAGACGCTCGTGTGTACGCTGCCAGTGTATTTGAATGCACTGGAGGGCAAAGGCGTACACGTGGTCACTGTGAACGATTACTTGGCGAAACGCGACAGCCAGTGGATGGGGCTCCTTTATAAGGCACTCGGGCTTTCCGTCGGATGCATCGTGCACGGACTTTCCACCGATCAGCGACGCGAGGCGTACGCAGCGGACGTCACGTATGGCACAAACAATGAATTCGGCTTCGATTATCTGCGCGACAACATGGCGAGCTCGCTCAAGCGCCAGGTGCAACGCGGACTCCATTATGCGATTGTCGATGAAGTCGACAGTATTTTGATCGATGAAGCACGCACGCCACTCATCATCAGCCAACCGGCAGCAGAATCCACGGTGAAGTACCAGCAATACTCGCAGTTGGTGCAGGAACTCCAGGAAAATATTCACTTCAATCGTGATGAGAAACAACGCGCTGCCGTGCTCACGGAAGAAGGCATAAAAAAAATGGAGCAGATGCTGGGAGTGGAGAACATCTACACCGAACGCGGGTTCGAAGAAGTGCATCACATCGAACAGGCATTGCGCGCGTATGCCATCTACAAGCGAGATGTGGATTACGTCGTAAAAGACGGCGAGATCATCATTGTGGATGAATTTACAGGACGTCTGATGCCGGGACGGCGCTACAGCCACGGGCTCCACCAAGCCATCGAAGCGAAGGAGAAAGTCGAAGTTCAAAGAGAATCGAAGACACTCGCGACGATCACGTTCCAAAACTACTTCCGCCTCTTTAAAAAACTCGCCGGCATGACGGGTACGGCGAAGACAGAGGAAGAGGAATTCGAATCCATCTATCGCATCCGCACCATCGTGGTGCCGACGCATCATCCTCTCCAACGTGATGACAGATCGGATGCTATCTACCGTACCGTCGCTGCCAAGTTCAAAGCCGTCGCAAAAATTGCGAAAGAAAAACATGCGAAGGGTCAGCCCGTGCTCATCGGTACGACGTCCATCGAAAAATCGGAAGCACTCAGTCTGCTTTTGAAAGAAGAACAAGTGCCGCATCAGGTGCTCAATGCGAAGCAGCACGAAAAAGAAGCGGAGATCGTGATGAATGCTGGCCAACATGGATCCATCACCATTGCCACGAACATGGCCGGTCGTGGAACAGACATTAAATTAGGTGAGGGCATCGCGAACATCGGTGGATTGTGCATTCTTGGCACAGAACGGCATGAGGCGCGGCGCATCGACAATCAGCTCCGTGGGCGCAGCGGACGTCAGGGCGACCCCGGAGAGAGCCAATTCTTCGTCTCCATGGAGGATGACCTCATGCGCCTCTTCGGCGGCGATCGCCTCAAGTCCATGATGGAGCGTTTGCAAGTGCCGGATGACGTTCCGCTGGAAAACACGATGGTCTCCCGCGCCATCGAGAGTGCGCAGAAAAAAGTGGAAGGCAGGAACTTCGATATTCGTCGCCACGTGCTGCAGTACGACGACGTGATGAACAAGCATCGCGAAATTATTTACACGCGGAGGCAGAAGATATTGGAGAAGATCGCAGAAGAAGCAGAGAGCGCAGAGCAGAGAGCGCAGAGCAACGAAGTCCTTTCTTCGTTGCATCAGGACATTGTTGAGAGTTTGAGAAAAGAAGCGGAGAATCTCATCAACACGCATGGGCGTGGCGAAGATTCCGAGAACTGGGACGTGAAAGAACTTCGCGAATCTATCCTCGCTCTGCATGAACCATTCGGATCTGTCGCAACTGAGGAAAAATTGAAATCATTCCAGGATCGCAGCCTGCTTGCCGCTTTCCTCACGGATCTTTTTACGAAATCATACGAAGAGAAATGTGCCAAGAGCGATGCAGCCACAGTGAACCGCGCGGAGAGCGTCATCACGTTGCGTTCCATCGACAGCCACTGGATGGATCACATCGATGACATGTCGCACTTGCGTGAACAAGTTGCGTTCGCAGGCTACGCGCAGCGCGATCCGCTCATCGAGTACCAAGACCAAGGGTTCCGCCGCTTCCAGCAACTGCTCGGCAACATCCAAGGAACCATCGTGCGCATGCTGCTCCAAGCAAACTTCGCGGACTTCGCCCCGCGTGTCATCGCTGAGCTGGAAGAAGAGGAGATAGAAGGAGCAGTAACGAATGAAGGAGAAATAGAAGCAGAACTTACGGCGACGGGTGTCTCTGGCAGTACAGGAGGGGAGAACTTGATCGAGATGCAACCGAAGAAAGACGTAAGACGTAAGACTCAAGACGTAAGCCGCGCTTTACCGCACGTCGGCCGCAATGACCCGTGCCCGTGCGGTTCAGGAAAAAAGTACAAGAAATGTCATGGGAAGAATGCGTGATAATGGCTTCTGGTGAAAGAAACATCAGATCGCTGCAAAGAATCCTTGTCTTCACTATTGCGTTAATTATACTCATAAATATGACAGCCACTTTGTTTCTTGCCACATCTGGTTTTCTCCCAGAAGCAGATCTTCGAGACGAGCAAAAACGAAAAGAAGGATGGGAAGAAATTGCACAAATGATTGTGGAACAAGGAATTGATCGTTCTCGTATTACACAAATTGGTGAAATGCATCTTCTTTTGCGGCTTTCCGGCGAGTTAGAAGAATTGCAATCATTGCAGGCATATTTGCGCAGTAGAGGCATTCACGCGGGCATAGACACAGGCAGAAGGCCATTCCATGCGGCTTCGGAGGAAGAGCAGCCGACATGGTTCTAAATGATCGAAACGTCGGTATTTGCTACACTGATCCTCCATGCCGTTTCCCATCGACATCGTAGGACATAGGAAAGAAATGCAGGCGTTGGAAGAGGATCTTGCAAATGGCAATGTCGTCCATGCGTATCTTTTTTCAGGACCAAAACACGTGGGGAAATTCACGGTGGCACAGTGGTTTGCCAGACAACTTTTGACGATGGATGTGACGGAAGAAAAAGAAAAAGAACGGATACTCGATCAAATTGATCGTCTGTTGCATCCCGATTACTTCCAGTTGGACCAGCTTTGGATGGAGGACACGATGGAAGACATGGCAGTGATTGCATGCAGCACGAATATTTCGCAACAGCATCGCAAGGAATCCAAAGCGAAGACGAACGAGATCAGCATCGAGGACATCCGCGCACTCCAAGACCGCCTGCACGACATCGGCACGGGCAAATACCGATGTTGTCTTATTCGCTCTGCAGAGCGCATGCGCGAGCCTGCGGCCAATGCATTCTTAAAGATTCTGGAAGAGCCGCCACAGGGGACAATCTTTATGCTCACCAGCGAATTTCCATCGGCTCTACTTCCGACATTGCTCTCCCGCACACGCCAACTTCGATTCAATCGGCTCTCGCATGATGAACTGAAACCACTCCTGAAAAATATGCAGGAAGAAGATATTCGTTTTTTACTCAATCTTGCGCAAGGTGCGCCGGGCATCGTGCAGCGACTCCGCAGCGATCCCGATCAGCTCCGCGCCGAGCGTGGCGTCTACAGCAACGCATCGGCCTTCTGGAATGCGACGACATCGCTGGAACGATTTCAATTGCTGAAACCCATCGCGGAACGCGGCGAAGCATCCGATGCATTTCTTCTACACCTGGCGCTCTCGCTTCGTGAACAACCAGGGGATCTGCAGCAGCGCTCCCAAGCGTTTCACAAACTTGTGCGAGGACTCAAAACGAATGCGCAGAGGAAACTGTTGGCGCAGGAGTTTGCACTTGCTGTCATGTAACGAAGAGACAAGATACAAGAAACAAGAGACAGAACCTTTTTGCATCTTGTATCTTGTCTCTTGGTGTTTGCTTCAAAAGTTGCATTCTTCTTCTCTTATGCCATTGCCTCATAATGTCTGCGATGCTAGGCTTCTTTGCCTTCTATGACGTACGTCCTCGTTCTCCTAGGGTCTCTCTTTGGCATTTGCGCTCTTCTGGGCGCACGTTTACTGCTTCGCAACAGGGAAGTGCGTCGATTTGTGCGGAGCATCCGCCAACGTTTTGATTCCGCGGAGGAACGCGGCGCTCAATTGGTGGAGGAAACAAAAATTGTGAAAACCAAGAAGAGTCCTCGCACATCCGCCATCGAACTGCAGCAAGTGCGATCCCTTGTTCGTTTGGCGGAGAAAGCGCTGGCACAGAATCGAATCGAAGAGGCGGAGCGTCTCTTCATCCAAGCGCTCACCATTCAACCACTGGCATTCGATGTCCAAGCGCAGATTGCGAAATTATATTTGACGACCGAGCGCGAATCGAAAGCGGAAGCGATGTACAAAGAACTCTTGCAACATCGTGACGATGTTTCGTTCCACAGCAACCTTGGCCTGGCGTACTATCGACAAAGCAAATATGTGGATGCATGCCATGCGTATCAGGAGGCACTCAATCGCGATCCGCAAACTCCCGACCGTTCCGCAGCCCTTGGTCGAGCCTGCATTGCCGCGCAGCGCTTTGAAGAGGCTGCTCCACTCTTGGAGAAAGCAAGTGTGCGCCTCTCACGCGACACGTCACTCCTCCATCTTTTGGCCGAATGTTATTTGCAATTGGGACACACGGATAAGGCAGAGGAGACGTATCGACGTATCAACAAATTGGAACCGTACGATGAAGCGGTGAAGGCGAAACTCAGTGAGTTGGCGAAGGTTTAGCGAAGAAAGAATTCGCCAGTGAAAATTGACAATGGACAATGGTCAACTGACAACGACGAACGTTCCGAGTCGAGGTTTATTTCCAATGTTGTCCATTGTCAGTTGTCCATTTTTCCGAGGTTTCTCAATATTCGATAACCTCCACTTCAACATCTCCCTGCACCTGTGCCTGACAACTCAGTCGCTCGGGATCATTCATCACACCCATATTTTCCTCGCGGTCGTTTCGCGGACTCAAGTTCTCCATCCCTTCTTTCACGTGGCACATGCACGTGGTGCAGAAGCCGTTGCCACCGCAGGCGTGTTCCATGGGAATCCCGGCATCCAGCGCTATCTGGAGAATGGAGTCTCCTTCTTTTGCTTCCACTTCCTTTACCTGGCCGTTTTGGAGGAATCGGACTTTGGGCATGGCTCCAAAGCAGAATATCAGAAGATCGAACAATCTGAATCCGGTTCTTTGGCTCCCGCAGGCTGATTTTCCGATAGTCGTGTACTCTGTCCTGTGCAGTGATATCCCTTCTTACCATCAAAGGCCTGCACATTGCCGTGGACGGCACCGAAGTCGTCCGTGGCATTGATCTAACGATCGAGAAGGGCGAAGTGCACGCCATTATGGGGCCGAATGGATCGGGAAAGTCCACGCTCGTGAATACGCTCATGGGACATCCGAAATATTCCATCACAAAAGGAGAAGTCCGGTTCATGGGCAAAGATCTTCTTACCATGAAGCCACATGAGCGTGCCGTCGCAGGAATGTTCCTGGCATTTCAGTATCCCAAAGAAATAGCGGGCGTCACACTCCGCAGTTTTCTCTCCGCCGCATGGAATGCGCAGATTCCCGCACGCCATCCCGAGCGGAAAAAATTATCACCCATCAAATTCCGGAAACTTCTGGAGGAAAAAATGAAGACGCTGCATCTGGATGCCGGGTTTGCGGAGAGGCACGTGAATAAAGGCTTTAGTGGTGGAGAAAAGAAGAAAGCGGAAGTGCTGCAGATGTCCGTACTGGAGCCGGTGCTCGCATTGCTGGATGAAACGGACAGCGGTCTCGACATCGATGCGCTCAAGATTGTCGCAGAAGGCATCCAGGCCATGCGTTCGAAAGATCGATCCTTCTTAGTCGTGACGCACTACGCTCGCATCCTCGATTATTTAACGCCCGATCATGTGCATGTGATGGTGAAGGGGAAGATTGTGGAGAGCGGAGGAGCGGCGTTGGCGCAAATGTTGGAAGCACAAGGTTATGAAAAATATGCAACCTTGGGATGATGGCTTTGTGAAGGGAAGCACTTCGTTCATGCACACAATGATTTGCATCGCTTAAGGAACAGTAGTATTCCTTGTGCTCATGAATAAAGGTCTTCATGTTTATTCTGAATCTGAAGCTCCTCGAGTACCTAGTCGCTATGCCCTTGCGTATGCAGAACAACGTAGACAGCGAGAAGAAATCAAAAACAGATGTCGTCTTCTCGTATCCGATCCGCATGAGCCGGAGGATCCAGCGCCTCCAGAAGGTTATACAGGACAATTTCCAGATGTAGCGGATGCACCTGTACGGCTTTTTGACAGGACTCCTGCCCGTTATGGACCTTTTGATACGAATGACCAATTTTCCGGCAAACCTCGTGCCGATGCTTCCAGATGGATTTAACTCCCTGTGTTTTTATGTCTGAATATCCTCCTTCTGTGGAAATTCCCAGTCAGCATATTCCCATAGAACTTACACTCGAGGCACTTATCGAAGCTCCGGAAGGAGACGCCGAACATGTTCTGAATAAAGATTTTGGCTTCAGTGAGGTCGAGCGCCAAGGTACGGACATTTTTGTGGTGAGAACCACTATTCCTCACTTCACGGATTTTTATCCTGTTATGAAAGAATTGCACGACTGTGCATTCAGAATTGTCGATATGCAATTCGGGCACAACGAAAAAGAAGAGGTGGTGATATTGCAGAGGGCAGCGTGAGCTTGGTTGAAAATCGGAGTACAATGAGGCGACTTTTCCCCCCTCATTCGTATGGAAGGACAAACTCTCAACATTCGGCCACCGATGTGGCTCCCGATCGTTGTCGCTTTGATTATCGGCGGCATGTACATCGGCGGTAAATTCGTGGAAACACGTTATTCTGAACCAACACTCATCACTGTCAGTGGCGAAGGGGAGGTAATGGCCGTGCCGGACATTGCGGAGCTCCGCTTTGGCGTACAGACAGGACCGCAGAGGACGGCCAAAGCCGCCATGACGATGCTCGAGGAGAATATGAATAAAGTGCTCGCATCCGTTCGATCCATGGAGATAGAGGAGAAAGATATTCGCACGGAGCAACTCATGCTCAATCCCAGTTACGATTGGTCGGATGGAAAGCAGACACTGCGCGGCTACGAAGCAACGCAGAGTCTTGTCGTGAAAGTGCGTGATATGGATGAAGTGGGCACTGTTCTCTCCGGTGCCGCCAATGCCGGCGCAAACCAAGTGGGTGGCGTGCAGTTCACCATCGATGATCCGGATGCGCTCCGCGAGCAAGCACGCAAGGAAGCGATTGAAAAAGCGCAGTCCAAAGCCGCAAAACTCGCGTCGGAATTGGGCATGACGCTCGGGAAGATCAAAGGATTCAATGAAGGCGGTGATTACGGCACGCCGCCGATGCCCTACGCAGCGCGTGGCATGGGAGGAGGAGGGGGAATGGATATGGCAGCAATCGATGTGCCACAGGGCGAGCAGGAAGTGAGGGTGACAGTGAGTCTGACATACGAGTTGAAATGAAAAAATGATTCCGGTCGTAGGGGCATGGCGCGCCATGCCCCTACATAACCACATCATTTTTTCTTATAGGTAAGCCAAAATAATGACATTACATTTTGATTGTTTCCCGCGAGGATTTCCACGAGTACTCTGTGCGCATGCCTTCAACTTTAGACGAATTACTAGCAGCGCAATCAACGGAAACACGGGTTGAATTGCCTCGATTGGAAGTTTCTCTGGATACGATTTTTACATTGCAGGATGCAGTGGAAGCCGCGATGAAAGAATTTAAGAAGGTTCTGCCCGCGACCTCCGGGCGTTCGATCCATGACTTTGCCGAAGAGGGAATCTATGACGAAAAGAAGTGGTAATTCTTCAGAATAGATGATGTTTTGACCCGGAAAGTGACTTATACTGCGTGCTCTCATGAGCACGAAAGCCATTTTCGCCCAGCCTTCGCCTCCGCAGTCACGGAGGGCTACGGCGGGCAGGCAGGCCAAGGAAGAGCCACGAATTTTCGGGGGGCTCAGTCGTGATATCTTTGATGATGCGAACGAATCCTCGTACGCAGACGGCCTCAAAAAAGGAGTGGATGAAGAGCTTGTGCGAAAAATCAGCGGCGATAAAAAAGAACCTGCGTGGATGCTGGAGCATCGGTTGATGTCGTTAAAGATCTTCCGGGAAAAGCCGATGCCGATGTGGGGAGCGGATCTCTCGCATTTGGATCTGGATGACATCATTTACTACGCTTCCTCCGGCGCAGTGGAAACGAATAATTGGGCAGAAGTTCCGGCAGATATTCGCCGTGTCTACGATCGCCTGGGGATCCCGGAAGCTGAGCGCAAAGTGCTTGCAGGCGTGGGTGCCCAGTATGAATCGGAAGTCGTCTATCACAATCTGAAAAAAGAATGGGAAGAACAAGGCGTCATCTTTTTGGATATGGATGATGCGCTGCGCGATCACGAAGAACTCGTGCATGCATATTTCATGAAGTGCGTACCGTCGACAGATCATAAATTCTCAGCACTGCATGGAGCCGTGTGGAGTGGCGGCACATTTTTGTACATTCCGAAGCACGTCAAAGTTCGCGATCCGCTCCAGGCGTACTTCCGCATGAATGCGAAGAACATGGGACAGTTCGAACACACACTCATCGTGGTGGAGGAAGGTGCCGATGTGCATTACATAGAAGGTTGCAGTGCGCCAAAATATGGGTCACAGGCGCTCCACGCAGGGCTCGTAGAGATCTTCGTGAAGCCCGGAGCCAAGTGCAGGTACAGCTCCGTAGAAAACTGGAGCCGCGATACGTACAACTTGAACACCAAGCGTGCCATTATCGAACGCGATGCAACCATGGAGTGGATCGGTGGAAACATGGGCTCGGGCGTTACGATGTTGTATCCATGTTCGGTGCTCGTGGGTGAAGGCGCACGCTGCGATCATCTGGCAATCGCGTTTGCAAACCAAGGTCAGTGGCAAGACACGGGCGCAAAAGTGTTTCACATGGCACCGCACACCAGCAGCAAAGTCATCAGCAAATCCATCAGCAAGGCAGGCGGCACCGCCGTCTATCGCGGTCAATTGAAAATTGCACCGCACGCGCACGATTGCACGGCGACCGTCCAATGCGATGCATTACTTCTCGATGAAATTTCCCGCACGGACACCATCCCGGACATTCAAATCCGCAACAACGATGTGACGATTGCGCATGAGGCAACTGTCGGGAAACTTTCCGAGGAAGACCTCTTCTACCTCACGTCCCGGGGCATAGAAGAAGATCATGCCAAAGCCATGATCGTGAATGGCTTCATAGAGCCCATTGTCAGGGCTCTGCCCCTGGAATACGCAGTGGAAATGAATCGACTCATCGAATTAGAGATGGAGGGAAGTGTTGGATAATCACAATATTATGCTGCAACGAAGAGACATCACCGCAAGCGAACGATCCCTTGCCGGAGGATTGCTGCCCGTTGTCGAAGGCAGGACAATCTCCATCCTTCCTGTTTCCGGAACGGGAATCTTTGTGCGCGAACAGATCGAAGAAGATCTTCATTTGATGATCACTGCGGCACCCAACACGCGTGCCACGGTCTTTTTGGAAGTGCACTGTGCTGGGTTGGACTTGGAAGTTCTTGTCGAGCCGGATGCCGACATCACCGTTATCTGTTTGCAGGAAGGATCTGCGTGTGTGCTTCGGCAGCGCGGGAGCATCGCAGAGAACGCAACTCTCCGGTGGCACAATGTGTCGCTGGGAGCTGATTTGACGCAAGAACTCGTGAATGATGTGGCAGGACGTAATGCCACAAGTGCCGTGGAATGGACGTCATACGTGCGCGGCAGCGAGCGCCAGAAGCTCTCGGCACGCAATGTATTTGCCGCAGCCGACGGGCGTGGAGAAATACACATGCGCAGCGCTGCGGAAGAACAAGGGAAAGCCACGCAAGAGGGGATGATCGAGATCGGAAAGCACGGCACGGGAACGGAAACGTACCTGACGCAAGAAGTGTTGATGCTGGACCCCACGGCAAAAGTGGATGCCATTCCTGCACTCGAAATCCACACGAATGATGTGCGTGCCAGCCACAGCGCCTCTGTCAGCCGCATTACGCCGGAAGATCTCTTCTATTTCGATGCACGGGGCATCGAAGCGATAGAAGCACGCAAAATGTACGTGCAAGGATTTCTGGGCGACGCCATCGATACGCTGGAGAAAGAGGAAGACCGTGAGCGCATCCGCAGTGCCATCGAAGCAAAATATGCATCGAAATAAGCAGTACCACTTCGTCCCGCTCTTGCGGGACTACGCGGTACAAGAGGAGGAAGTATTTGTTCTCTGGATAAGTATCCATATTCTTGAAACTTGGTACGAGAGTATACTCAGCTTGTTTTCTTCTCCTCCCATGCGTCGCCACTCTCAAATAGCGTTCAAGAGCATGACTTCCCAACATCCTTTCACGCGTTTCACGCGGTTTATTTCCAGTGCTGCGGGGCATCCTCTTACTTTCACTCTCGCCATTACCGTTGTCGTTGTCTGGATCGTGACAGGACCGATATTCGACTACAACACGACCTGGCAGCTCACCATCAACACGTTCACCACCATCGTCACATTCTTGATGGTTTTCCTCATCCAAAGCAGCCAGAACCGGGACAACCAAGCAGTGCAGATAAAATTGGATGAACTGATCCGCTCCGATGCCGATGCGCACAATGCATTGCTCGACCTGGAAGAACTCACGGAAGCCGAGCTCATCGCCGTCAAAGAAAAATACGAACTGCTGGCACAGCGTGCGCGCGCAGGCATCAAAAAAGGACACGATGATAAAGGGATCCCGGAAGTTTAAGGCTTTGCTTCCACTTGCTGCGGTTGCTTGCCCCCTTGCTCCCTCAATCCAGCATTGAAGATTGCACACATGGTTGCCAGAAATATCGCGATATACCCTACCGTCTCGATATTTTCTTCTTTTAAAAGATTTCGCACGAACAGGCGATCTTGCTCTCCTTGCTCGTACAATTTTTCAAAGGCTTTTTCGGAATGTGGTTGTTGGAGGAGCATGGCAAAGAAATGAAGGAAGAAGTATAGCAAATATTTCTTAGGGCAAACACGTACCAAAAGAGGGGAGAGGCGCATACTGCGCCTCAGCCCCTTAGCGCTGACTTCCACACAATCGCGTGCCGCTATTTTCCAGCAGCCAGCCTTACATCTTTTCGCGTCCATTCGACCTCATGTTGGAGCTCATAAATTTCCATCTTGAGAATGGCTATTTCTTTAATGAGCGGAAGGCTAGTTTGATGCGTGGCTTCCTTCACGATTTTTTCCACGTCCTCCTTTTTCAGTTCCGACTGATTTTGTATCGGAGGATTGGAAGGGAGATTCCATCCTACAAACAAAACTATGAGGCAGGTGTGGATAACAAACAGCCAAACCATCCCCCAAAAGCCAGATTTTTCTTGGGCTTTTATTTTGAGGATGATACCGCTCAAGGATAGCACAGCGGCGATGATAACGCTGGCTATCATAGGGCATACGACAAAACGAAAGAACATCAGGCGGTCTCCTTTCAAAAGAAAGAACAGGTAAGTGAAAGCCAACTTATGTCACCGTAAAACAAAAAATGGAACATAGCAAGAATTACGCTAAACCAGTCAGATTTGTCCAAAAGCATATCAAAATCGTGGGGCTTCCTCATCGTCCTCATCCGGGTCTGGATCAAAATCGATGGCAAAATCATCCCAATCGATGGGCTGCAGGCCTGTAGCCAGCCACTCCCGGACAGGGCTACCGATGATTCCTTTTTCCCGATCGATAATGCCTCGTTTCTCCGGGCTCAATTCCTCCCCAAAGAAATAAACAATCAAATCATCCACATCAATGCCTGCAGGCAGATCTTCCGGATTCATCCTGCTCATCAAAGCAGCGCCGTTCCCGCGGTGCAAGATTCTATTCACAGCATTGTGTAGTAGAGAAAAAAGCCTATATCCGAGTCCAATACTTCATCCCCAGGATCCTTCTTCGCTCCTTGCGGAGCTTCGAAGGACAAGAGGGAAAAAGCATTGGAGATGCGCCTCGGTCAATAAAAATTACTTGATGGATAACTGCATCTTCCAGAGCAAGTTTCGTCCTGTACCGACGCAGAGCGTCTGGTACGGGACTCAGGGAAATTTCCCTGGTAAGGAAGTGTTCCATCCGCAGGTTCTCCTACGGATACCTTGTTACGACTTAGTCCCAATCACTCGTTTCACCGTGGTACCCCCCATTGATGGTAAGGGTGCTTTGGGTGCTCCGAGCTTTCATGACTTGACGGGCGGTGAGTACAAGACCCAGGAACATATTCACCGTGATATGGCTGACTCACGGTTACTAGCGATTCCAACTTCATGAAGTCGAGTTGCAGACTTCAATCCGAACTGAGACCGACTTTGTGGGATTGGCTCCACCTCGCGGCTTCGCTGCCCTCTGTATCGGCCATTGTAGCATGGGTGTTGCCCCAGGCATAAAGGACACGCTGATCTGACGTCATCCCCACCTTCCTCCGCCTTGGAGGCGGCAGTCTCCCATGAAAAAACAACATAGGATGAGGGTTGCGCTCGTTCGCTGACTTAACAGTACACCTCAAGGCACGAGCTGACGACGACCGTGCATCACCTGTCTTAGGGTTCCTTGCGGCACTCCGACCTTTCAGCCGGATTCCCTAGATGTCAAGCCTGGGTGAGGTCCTTCGTTTACCATCGAATTAAACCCCATGCTCCACCGCTTGTGTGGGTCCCCGTCTATTCCTTTGAGTTTTAGCCTTGCGGCCGTACTTCCCAGGCGGCGAGCTTAACGCGTTTGCTAAGGCACAGGATCTATTGAAAGATTCCTACACCGAGCTCGCATCGTTTAGGGCGTGGACTACGGGGGTATCTAATCCCCTTTGCTCCCCACGCTTTCGTCTCTGAGTGTCAGTACATTGCCAGTATCCTGCCTTCGCTTTTGGCGTTCCATCGTGGATCTACGGATTTTACCCCTACACACGACATTCCAGATACCTCTCAATGACTCAATCTCGCCAGTTTCCAAGACATACACGGAGTTGAGCTCCAGTGCTTTTACCTCAGACTTAACGAGACACCTGCAGACGCTTTACGCCCAGTAATTCCGAGTAACGCTTGCACCTTCTGTCTTACCGCGGCTGCTGGCACAGAATTAGCCGGTGCTTTCTCCTGAGGTACCGTCAAAAATTTCGTCCCTCAGAACAGGAGTTTACATCTAAAAAAGACTTCATCCTCCACGCGGTGTCGCTCCGTCAGGGTTGCCCCCATTGCGGAAGATTCCTCACTGCTGCCTCCCGTAGGAGTATGGGCCGTGTCTCAGTCCCATTCTGGCTGATCATCCTCTCAGATCAGCTACCCGTCATAGGCTTGGTAAGCCGTTACCTTACCAACTACCTGATAGGCCGCAGGCCTCTCCCGAACCGATAAATCTTTACTCGATTCCTCGCTACACTCGTCCTTTAGGTTTGTGATTGTTATGCATTCTCGGAGGGCTACATTGTTATATGGCTATATTGTTCGCAAGCGAACTCAGATGTTTCCTGTAATAAGGAAAGACCTTTCTTGCTTGCTTAGCTAACAATATAACAATGTAGCAATATGACATTCCGATTTTTCATAACTTCCACAAACCTTCGATACAAGTGCAATGAGGAACCGAGACTATCCGGTATTAATCCGCCTTTCGGCGGGTTATCCCTGAGTTCGGGGGGAGTACCAACGTGTTACGCAGCCGTTCGCCGTGGGTCTAAACCCACTCGACTTGCATGTGTTAGGCGCACCGCCAGCGTTCACTCTGAGCTAGGATCAAACTCTTCGAAAATGGATACGACCATCGTTCTCCCTTCGATTGCTCTCAGGGTAAACTCCGGTCTCTCTCCATTGAGAGATGAACCCGCAGATCAGAGATCTGCTAGTTGCTGATTGCTTTATTTTCCATGGCGCAATCGACCATGTTAATTCCAAAGGAATTGGGGTCCGTGCACTTGGTTCCTTGCTGTACTCGTTTCATGTGTGGATGTTGTTACACATTCTCGGAGGGTTACATTGTTATATGGCTATATTGTTCGCAAGCGATCATCAGATGTGTTGCATACAACAATCTTCTTCATGTGCTTAGCTAACAATATAACAATGTAACCATATAACAGTTCCGATTGTTACAATCTTCACAAATTTTTGATTCCAGTACAATAAGGAACCAAGGACGGACAAGCTTCTTCTCTACTACACGATGCTGTGAAGGAGCTGACCCTTCCGAGGCAAAGCCTTATACAGGGGGTAGGAAACTCAGCTTCTCGTCCACGCAAAAACGTAGGAACACAGAAGCAGCCGAACGATTTTACGCGTCCGGAACCCAGGGTCAAGCGCTTTTAATTTGTTTTGATGCATTCTTTTGCACAGTGACGAGGATTCCGACAAGGCCGAAGAGTCCGAGGAAACCGAGGAACGTACTCTTCGGAATCGTCGGACTCTCGGTTTCCTTGGTTTCCCCTTAAAAAAGGGTGCTTGACCACGCTCTTCCAGACATATACATTCTGCTTCCTGATTCCCCTCTGTCGTTTCTGACACAGGGTTTTACCCACCCCTCGATTCGCTACGCTCACTCGGGGTGGATTCTTATCCACGAATCATGCCAACGTTGCAGCCATCCACCGAGGAGCACACCATCTATGAGATTGCAGTGCTCTACCCCATCCTTGCTCAGAAAGAAGAGCAGGCTTTGCTGAAGGAAGTCGAAGGATTTTTTGCAGAAGTGGGTGCAAAGCAGATTGCAAAAGACGCCTGGGGTCGCCGCGGTCTTGCGTATCCTGTGGAAGGAAACATGGAAGGAAATTTCGTCATCTATTACTACGAGATGGAACCCGCGCGTATTAAAGAAGTGGATAACAACCTGCGCATCGAGAAGAACGTTCTCCGCCATCTCATCGTAAAACCACCCAAGGGTTACCAAATCGTGAAGTACTCCGAGACGTACGAGCAGTGGTTGAAGGAGCGCGAGACGGTGGACCAAGTTCGCTCACGCGAGAAGGAAGAGAAATTGAAAGAGCAGGTCGCCAAGAAAGCCAAACAGCAAGCGCGCCGCAGCGACGAGCAACGCAAACAGGAAACGCACGAAGTGAAGAAGCCGATGGTGGAAGGCGAACTCCAAAAGAAACTCGATAAATTGATTTCCGATGACACGCTCGACATCTGATCCCATGCAACCGAACCAATCTTTCCTTCAACGGCGTCCGGATCTGAAGAGCAAGCCATGTCCGTTCTGCGGCAAGCAGACCAAGTACATCGATTACAAAGATTACCCAACTCTCAAGCCGTACACGGACTACTTCGGCAACATTCGCGCCAAGTACTACACAGGCGTCTGCTTGAAGCATCAAAAGTTGCTGCGCACGGCAATCGAACGCGCACGCTTCCTGGCGATGCTCGCATATCGTAAGTGAAAAACCTACGGTTTTTCCCTTACGGGAACCCTTTTCCCTCAGAAGAGTCGCTTCAGTTGGGCGAAGCCCAACTTCGCGACAATTTTTTATAAAACAGAGGCTCGTCATTTTCTAATCAGGACGTGTAAGATTTAGTTTTGTGTGAATAGATTCCCCTCGCTGATGAGGTATCGAATTTTTTCTCGTGGATCGAAAAGTCCGCGCATATTGTTCTCTGGATCATCAGCGCGCACCAATGCCTTGTTTGAAATGGAAAGCTTTGTATATCTTTCGCGGTCAACAATCTCAACATCAGCTTCCTCAATAGCTTGCTGAAGGGCGATGCCTGCTTGCGGCAGCTGCGATTCGGAGGACATAAATCATGCTCAGAATAGCTGGGATTACTCTTTGGTCAAAGATTTTCTTATTACCTCTGTATTGGCTTATACTAGGGCTATGTCCGGACACTCCAAGTGGGCAAATATTCGGGTGAAGAAGACGGCGCAGGATGCCAAGCGCGGCAAAGTATTTACGCGCCATGCCAAGCTCATAGAAATCGCAGCGCGTGCAGGCGGTGGAGACCCGGCATCGAATCCTTCGCTGCGCACGGCAATCGACAATGCAAAAGCAGACAGCGTGCCGAATATGAATATTGATAGAGCCATAAAGAAGGGAACAGGGGAGAATAAAGGAGAAGCTATGGGAGAAGTGGTCTACGCTGCCATGGGACCGGGCGGCACTGCGTACTTGATAGAGTGTTTGACCGAGAACAAGAATCGCACACTCTCCAATGTAAAACTTCTCATTGGAAAGAATGGCGGAAGTTTTGCGGAATCCAGTTCTGTCCTCTGGATGTTCGCGCGCAAAGGAGTCGTGTTAGGACATCGGAGTTCGGACATCGGAGTTCGGGCGGATGAATTGGAGCTGAAGCTTATCGATGCAGGTGCTGAAGATATTTCGACTGAAAATGCCTCCATCGAAGTCACGACTGATGCAGCGCATTGGACGCAGGTTCGTGATCTTTTGAAGACAAATGGTTATGAGATCGAATCAGCAGGACTCAAATTCGTAGCTTCCCAGAAAGTTGCTGTGAATGATCCTGCAGTTGCTCAAAAAATCGCGTCATTCATGGAAGCAATAGAAGAAGATGAAGATGTGTCGGAAGTGCACACGAATGCAGAAGTGTCTGCAGAAGTGATGGTGCAGGTGGGGTAGCATCGCCTTCCAGGCGATGCGGTGGGCATCGAGGAATATTTTCCACAATCATTTGTAGAGATCGACCGGCGGTCGATCTCTACCGAACATTACAAAATTCCTGCCCACCACATCGGCAAGATGCCGATGGTACCCCACCCAACTACTGCAGCAGCTGCTCAATCGGTTCATCAAGCACAGGATTGAAGTCCGGTTCTTCATCGCCGGTGATGTGAATCGTGATGCTATCTTCGCGTTCATTTTCCGCAAAGTCCGTGGCAACAACGCGGATTTCCACTTGGCCGCTGAGGGAAGCATCCAATTCATAATCCAAAGAGTACGGAGCTTTGGGCTTGGTGGTGAGCAAGCGATCATTCAAGTAAAACTGCACGTACTTGATGCCGCCTTCGTCATCATCGGCATCTGCAGTGATGGTGATTTCCGATCCTTTCCGCACGGCATCCCCGTCATCCGGTTCCGTGATGCGAATACTGGGGCCGCTTTGGTCTTTGCCAAAGGAGAACGACACTTTATCTTCCACTTTATTAAAGTATTCGTCCGTGAGAATCACCGTGAAGGTGTGGGTGCCATCTTCTTTGATGGAACGCGGCACGCGAATGGGCGGTTCCAGTTCGGAACCTGAACCTGCCACCGCCACGCGCTTGCCATCGATCATATAGACGATCTCGCGGACGGCGGAACCAACGGAGAAATCCAACCTCGGCTGGAAGGAAGGATACGATGCAGTATCGCCGTTGCTTGGGTGCTCAATCGTGAGCTTCGGTTTGATCAAGCGGCCGGGGGTTTTGGAAATGTCACACTCTTCCGTCGGCGCGACGGGGAGCGGCAGTTGAGAACCGGAGTGCGTGTCGTTCGCATTCCAGAGTGTCATTTGCTTTGCCGCCCATTCCAACACTCCCTGCTGCCACAGCGGCCAGCGATCGGCCTGAAGACTCTCCGGAACATAGAAACTCTTTTTCTCTTGCGCATCTTCCGGACAACTCTTGGAAGCAAGCAAGCCGGTCACTTTATCCACCGTGAGTTCCAAGCATGCGGGGTCATCCTCCGTCGGCGCGTGTTCGCTTAAGAACATATCCGCTTTGCGGAACGGAACGGGCGTGCAATCCGTCGGCAACTCGCCCGAGAGAAGAGACACCTGCGGTTGCACCAAGCCCTCCGGCACTTTGAAGCTCGTGGGTTTGTCTTTCAGCAATTTGTGCGCACTCCCCATGAAGTCGCGCCAAATGGGGGCAGCAGCAGACAAACTTTCCGCGCGTTCCGAGAGCGCTTCTGCAGACGCATTTCCCACCCACACGCCAGTGACCAGAGCCGGTGTGTAGCCGATCGTCCACAAGTTATCCGGCCTGCGCTCCAGGCAGTTGCCGGAGTTCGATGCCTCCTCCGGGTTCTCCAGTTCCCCCGGTTCCTTCGGAGCCTGGCGCCTCAAGCACTTGTTGCTGGTGCCGGTTTTGGCAGCGGCTTGGTAGCCCGGCACGGAGAGCACGCTCTGCCAGTACTCGTTGGGGCGCGCGGAGACATCGCTGAGAATAGACGTGATCTGGTACGCAACGCGCGGGTCCAAGACTTCCTCTCCTTCTGCGGTGGGATCCGCGCACCGGCTGCAGGGGAGAATAGCCCCGTGCTGATTTTTTATATGACGGATGCTGATGACGGGTTTCCACTCGCCGGCGCTGGCGAAGGTGCTGTAGCCGTGCACCATTTCCATCAGCGGCGTTTCACCGGCACCAAGTGCAAGCGGCCAGCCGTAATCAAAACCATTCCGTTCCACGATCAACTCCTGCTTGCGCGTGAGCGGCGTCGTCACGCCCATGCGGGACGTCAATTCCAAAATGGGGTCCTCCCCACCCGCCAGGAAAAATGCTTTTACGGCGGGAATATTTCTGGACGCTGCCAACGCTTTGCGGATGGACATGATGCCCCAGAAGGCGCCATCGAAGTTCTGCGGTTCATCTTCGCCGAACTTTGTCGGCACATCATGGACAATGGTGGCCGGGCCGTACCCTTGTTGAAAGGCCGCCGCATACACGAAAGGTTTAAAGCTGCTGCCGGGTTGGCGCGGGGCGCGCACCATGTCCACTTTGCCATCGTGTTCCTCATCGCTGTAATCCATATTTCCGACGTAGGCGAGCACTTCCTTCGTCAGGGGATCCAACGCCAGAAGCGCGATGTTGTTCGCACCGATGCGATCCAGCATGTCTTCCCGGTGGAATGCCACGGCCTTCTCCGCGGCCTGCTGCAGTTCCCAGTTGAGGGTCGTTTCGATAATCAGCCCTCCCTGCTCCAAGATTCCGGTCTCCGCACCGGCCAGCATTTCTTCCAATTGTTCGCGGATCCATAGTACGAAGTGCGGCGCACGAATATTTTCGCGCGTCGGTTTGAAGACGATCTTCTCCAATTCTTCCAGCGCGCTCAGGCGTTCCGCTTCCTTGATGTACTCCTGCTCCTGCATGTTCCGCAGGACCTGGTCGGCGCGGCCTCCCACGTAGAAGGTCGTCGCGCCCGTGCCTAAGAAATTTCCCAGCAGTCCGATGCGAATGGCATCCTCCGGAAGATCCTCCGCGCTCCGTATCGTGCCCAGGCGAATTTGTTCTTGCGTGTCTTCATCCACGGCCGTGCGCATGTGCTGTCCGTACGGACTGAAGTAGGTCGGCCGCTGCGGCAGCGCCGCGAGCACGGCCGACTCGGCCAATGTGAGATCCTTCGCAGGTTTGCCGAAATACTTTTGCGCCGCCTGCTCCACGCCGTAGGCGTTCTGTCCGAAGGGAATCCAGTTCAAATAGAGTTCCAGAATCGTGTCTTTGTCGTACATCGTTTCCAGTTTGCAGCCGAGGATCAGTTCTTTGAGTTTGCGATTGATCAAACTGTCCTGCTGCAAGTGGAGTGCATTGCGCGCCAGCTGACGTGTGAGCGTGGAAGCGCCGCCGCCCCGGCCAAGGCTGAAGATGGCGCGCCCCACGGCACGCCAGTCGACACAACCACGATCGTAAAAGCGTTCATCTTCAATGGCGATGATGGCGTACTTGGTGTGCGCGGGAATTTCATCGCCGGGAATAAGCGTGCGATCTTCTTCTTCAAAGAGACGATAGAGCTCGATGCCGTTACGATCGGTAATAACAGAACTCTGCGCAGCAAAGAGCGTTTCTGCATCACCGATGTCCGGCAACGTGAGCCAGAGAATCCCTATGTAAGAGGCAAGAAGAACACTTCCCAAAGCGCCCGCCCGTAATAGGAATTGTGGCCATCCCAAGCGTCGCTTTTCTGCGATGACCCACTGTCCCGTTTGAATGATCGTATGAATAATCAATGTAAGGACGCCGGCCACGCGCGCGAATACTCCTTTCTTCTTCGGTTGAAATCCCAGCGCACCTTTCAGAGAGCGCATGCTCGCAAATCGTTTCTCACGCTCGGGCGAAACATCCTTTTTTGCCTGGTCTCCGCCGGAAATCGTTCGAATGTGGAATCCGTGATCTGACATTCGTAGAGTGAGGAGTCTAAAGGGGATGCATCCTCGGGGCAATAGGAGAGGCCAACGGAATTGATCCGTAGCGCGATTCGTCGATTTCTTGACATCGAAGATCCGTGAATTAGTATCTTTGGGTATGGCGACTGCAGATTTTGAACGAGGCTTGGAAAAGGGAATCGTTTTGGGGGAAGGTAGAGCCAATGCAATGGAAGTTGCTGCGGCAGCTTCGCGTCGTAGGCCCGAAACTTTTTCCAAACTTAAACCTCACTTTGACGAAGTGATGTCGTCTTTTGATCGCCTTAAGATAAATATTTTGAAGGAGGAGGAAAAACGGGCGCAACCATCATTTACAGAGGGCGAAGGCATCTGACGCATTCCATCGTTTGCCAGCATATTCCTTTTTAAGGCGTTTTATGCTATACTATTTCGATGTATACATATCGATTCCTCACCTCGATTGCAGCCATTCTTTTAGGGCGCACGCCCGCAATGGCACAGGGAAGGACCCTCACGGTGGATCTCGGCGCAACCATTTCATTCCCGGAACTCGTGGGCAATGCCGTGGAGGCGTTTGCCCTCATCAGCATCCTCTTTACAACGGTGCTGTTTCTTGTCGGTGCTTTTATGATGGTGATGTCCCGGGGCAAAGAAGACCAGGTTTCCAAAGGAAAAGACCTTATGATCCAGTCTTTGATAGGCATGGCCGTGGTCGGGGGAGCCTATGCCCTCATTCGGACGATTTTTTGGCTCATTTACGTTGCCTAAAAAGCAAGCCCCCGCCTACAATCGAGTATCATGGCAAGTGATCAGCCGTTACCGGATGTCTTGGAAAGACTGGAGCGCGCGGAGCAACTCAAGCTCAGCGGCGAGCACACCGAAGCACTCGTTATTTTAGAACAACTGCTCTTGGAGGATCCGGAGAATGTCTCCGCCCTGGAAGAGATCGCAGACAATGAATTGAGCCTGGGAAGATTCGCGCGCGCGGAAGCCGCAGCCAAACGCGCCGTTCTTTTGGACGATGAAAGTTACACGGGACATTACATTTTGGGTTTTCTCCGCTCGCGCACCGAGGAATGGCCGGCAGCCATTGCCGCGCTGCGCAAAGCGAATGGTTTGAAACCGAACAATGCGGAAATTTTGCGTTGCTTGGGTTGGGCTCTCTTCACCAGCGCCAATGAACGCGCGCAAGGCATCGTCACCCTGGAACGCGCATTGAACTTGGACGGACAGAGCATACTGACTCTTTGTGACTTGGGTGTGGCGTATCTGCAAGTGCAGAATTTTCCGAAGGCAAAAGTCCTCTTCCTGCATGCGCTCCACTTGGAACCGACGAACCTGCGTGCGCAGGAATGTCTGCAGGCAGTAGAACGGCTGGAAAAAATTGCAGGCAAGACGATGACGAAGGGGGAGGCGAGGGTCAGCCGGAGCGGGAAGAAATAAGGCAAAGATGAAAGGGTAGGTTTTTCTAAGTTTGATTTAATTTAAAAATATAATATAATATACTTAGTGAAAAACTTTGATGAACTAATTCAGGCTTATGAGAATCTGATTGAAACAGCAGATTATCGTGATTATAAAAAACTTTGGGATGAAGTCCGTGGCACTGCAAAGAAAATACGCATTGAATTTAGTACGCGACATCCCAATACGGGCATTCATACGCTCGCAATGCGCTATCACCAAGTCTTAGGGAGTACAACATCTAACGTAGAGGACTTTGAGCGTTTAAGAGAAGCAATTATTGCTAGCGGACTCTCGAGCGAGAAAGTGGATGAAATAGTGTCTGAAATTAACAAAGAGGTAGAAGAAAAAGTTGGTGTATTGCTTATTCAAGCAGGGTTATAACTTTTGACAGTGCTAAAAGAACCGCAGAAATGGATCTGCCTACCTATTCTGTAATTTCCCATTATAATCACAGCCATGTCCTTCCTCAGTGTGGAGTCATCGCTCATTTTCCGCCGCAGCGCACTGCGGGGCATCCGACATTTTCTCCGCGGACAGGGCATGGGCATTTCTTTCGCAGGATTTTTAGGGGCGATGCTTCTGCTCCAACTGTTGCTACTGGTGTTTGTGGGAACAAGAGGCATCACGACCATGCTCCAGGCGGAAACCGATGTGCGCCTGGAAATTCTCAACGAAGCCGCAACCGCCGATGTGCAGCAGCTCTACGGATCCATCCGCGCATTGCCGTATGTGGAAGGCGCGCGCTACATCACGCGCGAACAAGCGTTCGAAACCACGCGCACGCAGGATCCCGCCCTGGTGTCTTTCTTGGAGCAGTACAATTTGCGCAATCCCTTCTCGGATGCAATTTCCGTCACGCTGGCGTCCGCCGCCGCGTACGATCAATTTTCCGAATTCTTGCGGCAGAAGCAGTGGAATCATGTTGTGGATCCCGCATTCCTTTCCGCAGTGACGGCGGAAAAGACGGAATTGCAAACCATGCTTCGTTTCAGCCGAGTGGGACAAATGTTCAGTGCTTTCTTTGTGCTTTTGATGTTCGGCGTGGTGTTTTTCCTCGGGTTTTCCTTCGTGCAAAAGAAAGCGGTGCAGCGTCGCAATGAACTGTGCGTTGCACATCTTTCGGGTGCGGTTCTTCCCAGCAGTGTTCTGCCGTTTGCCATGGAACTGAGTATGCTCCTGGCTCTCACCACGGTTGTGAGTGCGCTTCTGCTCTCTGTGATTCTTTTTGGCATTCCATCCGTACTCCCGTTTCTGGGACTGGAAAGTGCAGTGCTGCAGATTGCACAACTTCTTTCTGTGATGACAGCGACGGTGCCTGCCTTCTTCGTTCTGGAGATGGCTCTGCTCCTTGCGCTTGCAGTGGGAAGCGCATGGCTCGCAGTTCAGCGACAACTGAAACCAGCGTTGCTTTTTTCCACGATCTAAAACTTCATGTCACATTCCTTTACGTGCGAATCGATCATCCTCCGAGTTTATGATGTTGGAGAAGCTGATCGTTACTGCATTCTTTTCACGCGTGAACTCGGTCGCGTGGCCGCGCGCGCCAAGGCCGTGCGTCGCTTGAAAAGCCGCATGGGAGGAGCTCTCCTCCCTCTTTCACATGTTCGTGTGGAACTCAAAGAACTCAGCTCCGGTTATATATTGGCTGGTGCGGAGCGCATCCAGGATATGAGTCATCTTTCCGTTATGCCCGCGTTCGGTATTGCGGAAGAGGGGATGGAACTTTTGGGTGCCTTGCTCCAGAACGAAGAGCCGGCACAGAACCTTTTCGATGTATCGCTCAGTTTTCTTGTTGCATGCGGTGCTCCTTCGCGAAGTTTGATGCTCGCGTACACACTGCGTGTGCTGCACATCTTGGGCCTTCTCCCCGAGAGTTCCAACGATGTGTTCTTCCACGATATTTCCGACGAAGAACGATCCTTTCTCCGGGCTGCCGCAGGACACACTCCTCTTCATGATCTTTCCGTCAGTCCGACGCATCGATTGGAACACCACTGTCGTATGTTGCTTGCGGATCAGCTCTCTTCTCCGCTGAAGGCGGGGCAAGTGGCTGCGAGGATGGCGTAGAGAGCCCCAATTGACGTAGAGTGAATGCAATTCCCCCCTTTCTTCTATGTCCGTACCTCCAGGATTTGAATCTCGATTGAGCCCTGTTTATACAGCAGCCGAATTGGAAGCTTTCGCTAAAGAAGTGCCGTCCCCCAATGATCCTATCCATCCAAGCGCATCAGAATTGATCGAATTCATGCAGCGTGTCGCCACTGCACCTCCTCGGTCAAAGCCTACAACTGTTTTTGAAGATGAGATAGGGAGATGAATGTTGAGTTCGGTCTGCCATTCTCAACTCTCTTCATCCCACTCCTCTCCCAACCACGTCGGGCGTGCGATGACATCGCCGTCGTTTGTGGAAATGCCGATTTGCGTGATGAACGGACGTGCTTCGTAGGCGGAAAAGACGCTCTCTATTTTTTCTTCGCCCGTGACGGACGTGAGGATACGGAACCATTGGGCTTTGAGCCCCGGATGCTTGTCGCCCGCTTTGCGTGTGGTGCCGGCGGGGATCTCCGTTGTGTATTCCGTACGGTCTGCGGGCGGAGCGCGAAAATCCCAGGTGTACGGCCCGATGATTTCCGTTTGGCGTGTGTCTTTCGTCCCGTAGTAAATGAAGTACGCTTGATCATTTTCTTGATGTGTCTGAATGAGAATAGCGCCGGGGCTGTCGTTGATGAACGTCATATCCGTGTGCGGAGGGTAGATGGTCGCATCCGTTCCTTCCGGAAAGTAATACCGCACTGCGAAGCTATGATTTCTTCTGGCCGCGATCGGAAAACCGTACTCCCACACGCCACGGTAGGCAGTCGTGCTCACTTGGCAGAGTCCGCCTCCGTATTCGGGAATCGTGAGATCACCCATAATGACGAGTTCCTTCCAGTATCCCGTGGAGGCATCCACTTTCCCCAAAACTTTATTGAAGGAAAACGTCTCGCCCTTCGGAATCAGATGACCGTTGAATTTGCTTAAACCGACGGCGATATTGTGGCGGCGAGGAATGGGGGAGCCTGCGTAACTCGATTCTCCCACCGTCACGATCTCTTTGATTCCCGACTTGCGCAGTTCCGGGTCGAGCACCGTCACCGTTGGGGCAATTTCTTCCACGGGGAGAATGATCTCCGTCATTCCTTTTGTCATCGCTTCCGCAATCAGTGCAGATGCTTCCTTCGTTTGCAGAGAACGTCCCAACATTCCCACTCCCTCAAAGACGATGGCACCGGTCGCAGAGCGTTTGATGGTGACATCGCGCGGAGAGCGATTCAATTTCGGTTCGATCGCTTTTTTCAATGTCACTTCCATTGCATGCACGTTCCATGTCGGCCGCTCCGAGCGAATGATCCCGCGCGGGAGGGCAGGGAGGCTGTCACCGTCGATGCGGAGTTCCGCAGCAGGTTCAATTTCCTTTCCTTCATACATCCAGACTTCTTCGGTCCCGCGCCAAGCGGGGTAACTGTCGGGATCCAGCGTGAAGATGTGGTGCTTGTGGCGGAGAGTGAGTTCGGGATAGGCCGCTTCCGCTGAGGAAAGTGCAAAGAGGAAAGAGGAAAGTGCGCAGCCGATCAGAAAAAGCTTTTTCACCCGCGCATTGTTCACGAAATCTTCTCTTGAGCCAAGAAAAGAATCAGATTCCTTACAAGAGTGGTGGTTGCACCTGTCCCGGTTTCTTGTACGCGGGCGCCGGATGTTCATCCAATGCCTTATTCACGAGTCGGTCCGCGCGGTAGTTGTCTTCCCGCGGAATGTGTTCGAAGACGATGTCCGGGAATTGCATGGAAAGTTCCTGGATTTCTTCCACCAACGGCTGCAGGCTGGGCATTTTCACTCGATATTCTCCATTGAGCTGTTTCACAACGAGCTCGGAGTCCACATGACAGATCAACCGATTCGGATGGTAGCGTTCCGCGATCTTCAACCCTTCGATCAATGCCCGGTACTCGGCGACGTTGTTCGTCTCCACGCCAATGCGTTCGTAGTGTTCGCGGATCACTTTGCCTTCGATGGGATCCTCCAAAATGCATGCGATGGCGGCCTGGCCGGGATTCCCGCGGGACCCGCCATCCGTGAAGAGATGGAGGGTTCCCCCCACGGCGGCAATGGTTTCTTCCTCCGTTGCTTCTTCCGCCAACGCTTTTTCCAACACGTCCGCGACAAACGCGTTCTGATCCTCCGCATCGGGGAAGAGTTGCTGCAATTTTCGTGTGAGGTGCGCTGGGAGGCGGGTCATTGTCCGTTATTCTACACGTGGAATGCTTGCCGGAAAAAACAGTATCGGATATAATCCCGCTCTTGTCATTTCCCTTTTGCATATGACACATCGAGTCCTCTTGAACACCATCGCAGCAACTGTCATCACTTTTTCCCTCGTCGGTACCGCCATGGCCGCCCATAGGAGATCTCCGCCGCGTCAGCGTCAGTTTCCCCGGCAGTGCACCATTGTTTGCCCCAGCGGTAAAACGTACCCGGCGTGCACGCCGGAAGGCTATCCGATCAACTATTTTATCAATCCCTGTCGTTTTGGGTGAGAACGAGCGTCAACATGCGCATGATTCTCCACAGCCGCATTTGCCGCCGCATGTACACGTGTTCTTCTTGGATTCCTCGAGCAGACCCGTCTCATCGGCAGGTAGGTCCAACTTAAATCGTCCTTCGCGGAAGTCGATGGTCGCACCGCCGATACGCGCGAGCGTCATGGTCGATGCGAAAATTTTCATCGTGGGCTCCTCCGCGTGCGTGAATGTTTTCAACTCCTTCGATGTCGTATCCGAAAATTCCAAACAGAATCCGCCGTTTTCATCCAGCGTCACCATCAATCCTTGATCCGTTCGACTCTCTTCTTCCGCGAGACGCTTGAGAGTTTTTGCTGCGTCCAATGTCACCGTGAGCGTTTCCGGGCGCGGAGGTTTCGCATCCAGTAAATTCTGCAGGTCTTCCACGAGCTCATCGATGGCTTCCGCTTCGAAACCGTGTCCCAAGCATCCTTCCTCCAAGGTTTCATACGCATTCGCAGCGCAGTGAAAACAGTGGAGGCCGTACTCGGCAAGAATCGGTTCGGATTCGGGCAGCAGTGTCACAATCTCGCGCACAGGCATCGTTTTTTGAACCCTGAGAGCAGTCGGATGCTTGTGTAGAGCAACATCTTTTTGTCCCTTTCCCGCTGGCTTCTTTTTCGTCTCGGGCATATCCTCATTCTACGCTTGTAGGAGCTTCTGTTCCTACGTTTTTTCCAACGTTTCTTGTGGTTCGTACGCTCAGAATCCTCACCTACGTCGCTCTTCCCGTTCTCACGCTTCTTTTGGGATGGCAGCTGGGTGCGACGTATCAGATGCGGGAATATGCGGAGGAAACGCGGAGGCTCGAGATGCTCTATTCCGGCGAAACGGGCAGCGGACAGATCGTCACCGACCCGGAGAACGAAGTGGATATGTCACTGCTCTGGGGTGTGTGGCGCATCCTCATCAAGCACTACATCGCACCGGATGAATTGGAAGCGACCAAACTCCTGTTTGGAGCCGTGGAAGGCATGGTGCGCTCCGTCGGCGATCCCTATACGGTTTTCATGACGCCCGCGCAAAATAAGGATTTCCGGCAATCCTTGGAAGGGAAATTGCAGGGCATTGGCGCCGAACTTGCGTTCCGCGACGGCTTGATTGTGATCGTGGCGCCGCTGAAAGGTTCGCCTGCGCAGAAGGCGGGATTGCTGCCCGAGGACGTTATCATCGAAGTGGACGGTGAAAATATTGAAGGGGAAAATTTGAACCAAGTCGTGCAGCGTATTCGCGGGCAAAAAGGAACCACCGTCACGCTCACGGTGGACCGTCCCGGCGCATTGGAATCAAAAACATTCTCCATCGTGCGCGATGAAATACTCATTCCCAGCGTGGAATCGGACCTCATCGAAACCGGCAGCGGCGCGCTCGGCTACATCGCGTTGAACCAATTCGGCGACACGAGCATCGATGAGTTCCAGAAATCATTGAAGGATCTCCTGGGCAACGATCTCGAAGGTCTGATCGTGGACGTTCGTTACAACGGCGGCGGGTATTTGGAAGGAGCTGTGGAAATGACGTCGCTCTTTCTGCGACAGGGCAAAGTGGTTTCCGTGGAGCGACGCGGCACAGAGCCGGAACACCATTACGTCTACGGTCGCCCGGTGGCGCCCGATGTGCCCATGGTCGTGCTTATCAACCAAGGTTCCGCATCGGCATCCGAGATCGTCGCAGGGGCGCTCCAAGATCACAAGCGCGCCACAATCATCGGCATGAAGAGCTTCGGGAAGGGGACGGTGCAGGAAGTGCTGGATCTCCCCGGAGGCTCCAGTTTGCGCGTCACTACTGCGCGTTGGTTGACGCCCAATGGAAAGAATCTGGGCAAAGAAGGAGTACATCCAGACATCGTCGTGGATCGTTCGACAGAAGATTTCGAAGCCGAACGCGATCCGCAGTTAGACGCGGCGAAAGAGTGGCTGCTGGATCATGAGGATGTGACGAAGAGATGATTTTAATTCTCAGGAATACTTCTTTGATCTATTCTTTGTGCATGAAAAATACTTCTCGCCTTTCAGAAGAACAGTGGGCAGAACTCCAGAGAGTCCGGAATGCCATTGCAGGTCGAGGCACGTCTCCTGATGGTTCACCGTTGCCTCCTTTGGAGGCACATGCCCTCGCAATCGCAGAAATCAGGCGCATTGATGATGTTATCCGTCAGACTCGAGAAAGTGGAGAAAAGCCGATGGTTTAATACGTAAACAATTCTTCTTTCTTAAAGAATCTCTTCACCTCCGCTTCCGCCGCTTCGGGGCTGTCCGATGCGTGTGCGACGTTCACCATTTGATCCACGCCAAATTCCGCACGGAGCGTTCCGGGAGCTGCCTTTCTGCTGTCCGTGACGCCGAGCATGTCGCGTACCTTTGCGATGATGTCATCGCCTTCCAACACCAGCGCGATCACGGGAACCGACTTCATGAATTTTTCCACCTCCGGATAGAAAGGCTTCTCCGCAATGTGCGCATAGTGGTCGCGCAGGATCTTGGGATCCAAGTGAATCATCTTGCAGCCACGGATCTTGAATCCCGCTTCTTCGAAGCGGGTGATCACTTTGCCGCAGATTCCTTTTTCCACCGCGTCCGGTTTTAGGAGAATCAGAGTCTTCATAGATCTTCGCTATGGTAAAGCACAAATCAAATCTCTTCAACCTCGCAGATCCTTCTTAATACTGATACGGCTTTGGTGCCGGCAACGGCGTCGTGCTCTGATCTTGTCGGAATTGATTCTCCAGCCGGTCCAAACAACGGTTGCGTGCACGGTCGGGGAGCGTGTCCAGCATGCAAAGACGTCGCTGTTCGCGGTACTCCGTGAGGAACGGTCGCGTCGCTGTGTTGTGATCTTCCGTGAATTCTTGCTCGCGATAGGTTTTACGCGTCTGCGCCCAATGACGTTTATTGTCCGTTGCCCGTTCGCGCTGCAATCTGTTCCGAAGCCTTGCTTGTCCCATATCCATTCCGTCATACGTTTCAAATGCAGTATCCGGCTTGTGGGACTCCTGTACCTTCCATCGTGCCAGCTGTCTGGCTTCGCATCGTTCTTTATTCTGTCCCGTGATCTGCTGGCACGGCCGCATCAATTGCGTTCGCTGATCACTTGTCATTTCCAATGCTGCTAAAGCAGGAGAGGCAAATGATACGCTCAAAATAATGCCAAGGAGAAAAGAAGAGGATGGTGGTTTCATGGAGACATCGTACAGATACTTGGTGGGTTTCAAAAATTTTCTTAGCTTTTTGTACTGGTTTTATCCCTCCCCATTTTTTTGATACTACCGCAGTGAAGCTGTTGCGAACGTGACCCTAAAGGGCACGCACCGAATGACAACGCTCCCATACGAACTCAGATCGGTACCTGCAGGGATGGCGTAGTTTTGGTTTCCTTTGTTTCCCTTCAATGTGCCGAGATCGAGAAAGCCGGAGTCCACGTTCCCATCAGTGCTGTGAACAAGGTACACGCTGAGGGCGGGACCATTTGTCACCATGAAGTCCTCGAAGCGAAGGATGTTCTTCCCATCGGGCAGTGCGTAGATCGTTGCCTTGCCCGATCCTTGATGAAAGCTGTCCGCATCTTGAAATGCGCCGCTCAGCGCGACTGCAGGCTCCGATGTCATCGGTTCATCTGCAACCGTATCCGGCATCTTCTGCCCAAGTTCTTCCATCATTTCTTTCTTTTCCATGCGCTCCACTTCGGGCATCGCTTCCACCTCTTCCAGAGTGAGGGATTCCATCTCCTCAACCATCATTTTTTCATCTTCGGTGAGTCCTGAAGTGGAAGGTGGAAGTTCCTCATCCACAACGGTGTCAAAGAAAAGCGGCGAACCAAGATACCACCCCAGCACTGCTAGGATGATGATTATGACGCCGATCCCGAGACGCTTGGCATTCATGGAGAGTAAAATCACTATAGCATCTCTTCGATTTCCTACCATCATCGATGGTGTATGGTCGCGCTTGATCATTACTTAAGCAGCTTCACGAGAGCATTCTCATTCTCTTCTTTTCCAATCACCACAAGGCGGAAGAGATCTTCCTTCAACAGATTCTTCGCAAGAATATCCACCTGATCCTTTGCCACACGGTCGATCTCCGCAAAATATTCCGGGACATCGCGCACAGCGGGGTAGAGGAGTTGCTGCTTCCCGTAGAAGTGCGCGCGATCTTCGCTGTCTTCCATGGAAAGGGCGATCTTTCCTTTCAAGTAATCTTTGGCGCGCTTCAGTTCGTCGGGCATGACGCCTTCCTTCGCACAGACATGATACTCATGCACGATGTATTGGATTGCCTCGTGCAAACGCGTTTGATCCACGCCCGCACGGGTGGAGAGCGAACCGGCGTCCATGTAATTGTCGATGTCCGTGGAAATGTAATAGCAGAGTCCGCGTGCTTCGCGGATGCGCAGGAACATGCGGCTGCTCATGTTGCCGCCCAAGATGATTGCCAGAAGCTTGATCGCGAAGTGATCCTTATCCAGCGAAGGCAAACCCGGTACGCCAACCACCAGATGCGCTTGCTCCGTATTTTTGCTCCGCAGAAACACGGGCGTCTGTCCGTAGGTCGTGAATGGCAGAAACGTCGACTTCTTTTTCTTGCTCGCAAGACCGGCGAAATACGTCTCTGCGAGTTTTTTTGCTTCCTTCGGCGTTATCTTTCCTGCGAAGGTCAGCACCAAGTTATCCGGACCATAGAGTGCGTCCTTGTGCTTCTGGAAATCTTGCTGCTTTACTGAGCGAATCACTTTTTCTTTTCCGATGGTGTCCCACCCCAGCGGATGATCGCCAAACACGAGTTCTTCAAAGTCCCACCCCGCTCGGTACATGGGTGTGTCTTGGTACATCCTCTCTTCCTCCATGATGACGCCGCGTTCTTTTTCTATCTCCGCATCGGGAAAGCTTGCATGCAGCAACATATCACTCAAGACATCGCATGCGAGTTCCGTGTGCTCCGAGGCGACTTTCACGTAGTACCCGGCATACTCTTTTCCCGTGAACGCATTGAAATCGCCCCCCACGCCGTCGATGGCCGCACTCACTTCTTTCGTATCGCGGTACTTTTTGCCGCCTTTGAAGAACATATGTTCCAAAAAGTGACTGATGCCCCGTTCACTCTCCTTTTCATACCGCGATCCCGCCCCCGCAAAGACCATCACGGTGACGGAGGCAGTTCCATCGATGGGTGCAACAAGCAGAGGAAGGCCGGATTCAAGTTTGTCGAGAGTGAACATGCGTAGGGGTTAACGAGAGTGTACGGGACGAAGGAAGCAGGTGGTAGGGGGTAGGAAGCAGGCTGAAAGGGGGAAGGAGACCGACAATGGATGGGTTTTTCCCTGTCGGAAGCTCTTGTTCGAATGAAGGGTTCCTTGTACTCTGCCTCGCACATTCATTCCTTTCCGTCTTTTCAGTGCTCAATAAGTTACGTTGGCGTCGGCGTCTCCGAAAACATGGCTTCCGCAAACGAAGCAGCACAGCCGATGGCCGCAAGGTTCTCGCGCGCAGGCGCAGGCAGGGCAGAAGGCGTTTGACGGTGCAAAAGAAGGGATTGTAATAGAGCGAGCTGGAAGCGGACAGTTCTTTCTCCGGATTTATTTGTTGCGAGAGAGTTTTTAGACGTAGATGTTTCCATCTTTCTCCAGCGGGTAGAACTGCGGGATTTAGGATCACGACATACTACAGAGCACCCCTCCGTGGGTGCGATGTCGATCTTTCTTTGTTTGCCGATTCCTTCCACCTTTGTCCGGCTAATGATCGCATCGTACGGGTGCCATCAAATGGTATCCACTTTCTTTTGATGCAAAAGAAAGTGGAGAAAGAAAACATAGCCGCTCTGATAAATTTCCTGCGCAACAATGGCTCGCTGCGCTAAAAACGCGAACTCGTCCGCCTGAGGGCGGACTCAAACAGCGCGTTTTTTTAACGCTCCGCTCGCCAAGTTGCGCGACGGAAATTTTTCAAGGCGGCAACGCATTACCCATCGCCTGCCCACCAAGGAGATATTGCTCCCATGGCGATAGCGTGTACTATTTCTGCAATGCTTCGCTTTTTACATACTTTGAGCGGAATCCTCTTCTACGTTTTAGGAGCGACATTTTTCCTCGCGTACCTCACGTTCCGCAATGACATCGTTCCCATGTGGTCCGCCTGGTGGATGCAAGTGGCGGATCTTCCGTTTGGATTGGTTGCGCTTCTCTACGGCGGCTTGAGTTTGTACCTGAGTGTTCATGGCACGAATGGAAAATCCAAGGTGCTTCCGTGGATCATCGGTGTTCCTCTGGTTCTGCTCTTTGCGGGTCTGTTGGTGTTTAATTTTTGGCAGAAAGCGTCGGTCTTGTAAATGTAATTCGTCGTAGAGACGCGCGATTCGCGCGTCTCTACGGAAGAACTATTCTGATTCGGTATGCAAAGAACTCTGCTCGGTTTGTAGAGCCGCGAGATCTCGCGTCTCTACGAACGAATGGAATTATGACGAATAATCAACAGCCGTATCGGCAATGCCTTTTTCATGATTCGCAGCGCGTGCAGCAATGAACAGATAATCACTCAGTCGATTGATGAAAATGCGCACAGCGGGATTGATAGTTTCCTCTCTTGCCAATGCCACGATCCAGCGTTCTGCACGGCGGCAGATGGTGCGTGCCAGGTGCAGATTCGCGGATGCGACGGATCCTCCCGGGAGAATAAAACTTGTTTGAGGAGGCAACGCCGTTTCCAACGTCTTGATCCATTCTTCCAGTTCAAAGACATGCTCTTTTGCCATGCGATCCACCTTGGCATCCACAACAAGCGGCGTCGCGAGATCTGCGCCCACACGGAAAAGAAGATTCTGAATATGAAGCAACTGATCGGATGCTTCTTGTAAAAGCTCTTTTGATGCGAGCACCACGCCGATGCATGCGTTCAGTTCATCGACGGTGCCATATGCATGGAGCCTCGGGGAATTTTTGGAGATTCTGCCTCCACCAAAGAGTCCTGTGGTCCCGGAGTCGCCTGTTTTGGTGACAATCGACATGGATGAGAATTATGAATTAAGAAGTATGAATTAGGAATGGCTTTTTCCTAATAATAATTCCAAAACAGGGAGCAGGCATACCTGCCTGCGATACGCGGCCAAGTATGGCCGCTCCTCACTAAATAAGCATGTATTTAATTCTTCATCCCCTTGACCAATCCTTCATGCACTTTTTGCACCTCCTGCTCTGTAAGCGTGCGATCCTCCGCGCGATACGTAAACCGCATCGTGACATTTTTTTGCGATGCACTTGCATAGAGATCTACGATTGCCACTTCTTCCAAGAATTCGTGACAACCGCGCACGCTCTCGAGTATCTTTTGCATTTCAGTCTTGCCTGAGAGCGGAACCGTCACATCGTAGGTGATCGCCGGGAATGTGGGCAGCGGCTTTGCCACTTTTGAAGCAGATGCCTTCTCTATCAATGCCGAGCAATCCAGCAGCGCCACGGCTACGCGTTCCGGCAGATCGAACCGTGCGCGAACAGAAGGATGCAGTTCGAAGATCCATCCCACAGACGAGCCTTGCACAGAGACCTCCGCCGCCCGTCCGGGATGCGCGCATGCAGGAATCCTTTTTGGTTTTTCGATAGCCATCGCAAAACCAATGGAGGAGAGGGCTGCTCCAAGATGATCCTTTGCGACTAAGAAGGGATCCTCTTTGATGCCGCGTTGTTTCTTCTCCGCGATCAGAAGTCCGCATTCCGTATGCTCCGGAACGTTCTTCGAAAATACATGTGCAATGGTGAATGTTTTGAGCGTGTGTTCGGTGAGTCCCAGGTTTTTCCCTGCATGTTCCAGAAGCCCGGGCAGCGTGCTCGTCTGCATCAAGCTGAGTTCTTCACCGATTGGGTTTTGCACTTCGATGGCATCTATGGCATCCAGCCCCGCTTTTTTGAGCAGTGCAACGCCAATGAGCGAGAGAGGAAGAATCTCCGTATACGACTCCGCTTTGAGCGTATCGCGGAAGCGGTGCAGGCGCGGGTCGCGTGCGGGGACGCGGAGTTCTGCCAGCGGCATCTCCGCATCGATCTCATTGAAGCCGTAGATCCTACCCACTTCTTCTACCAGATCATGCTCTCCGCGAATGTCTCCCACGCGATGCAGTGGAGCAGTCACCAAAAAGCTTGTTCCTGCGTTGGTGCTCTTTGTCTTCACGGTAAAACCAAGATCCTTAAAGATTTTTTCGATCTTCTTTGCAGGAATTTCTGCGCCCAGCATGCGCGTGATTTTTTCCTGAGCAATGTCGATGGCCTTGGGTTTGCCATTGTCGCCTTTGGACTCCAATTTGGAGGCAATGGTTGCACCGGGAATAAATTCCAACATCAGTTCGAGCGCGCGGAAGAAACCATGTTCCGTGATGACGGGTGGCACACCTTTTTCGTAGACGGTTGCGGCATCCGTTCGGTGCCCTGTTGCGATCACGGCTCGGCGAATGGATACGGGATCCAAGCTGGCGCTGTGCAAGTAGATGTGGCGTGTCGAATTTTTCGTGCTGCTGCGGAGCCCTCCCATAATACCAAGGAGATCGAAAATTCCTTTGGTGTCTTCCAAGATCAATGCACCCTCGGGCAGCGTGAGTTCGGATTTATCCAGCGTCACGATCTTCTCGCCTTTTTTACTCCCGCGCATCGTGACATCCCCCACGATGTCACCGGCATCGAAACTGTGCAGCGGCACGCCGATCTCCATCATCACGTAGTTTGTAATATCCACCGGCAAGTTCACAGGGCGCCAGCCTGTCGCCGTGAGCCTCTTCTTCATCCAGTCCGGCGTTTCCCCCAAACTATCAATTGCGATCAAACATGCGCAGTAGCGTGGCATCAGCTTCGAGTTCTCTACTTTTAGCGCAAACGGCAGCGCAGTCTTCGGGAATTTGAAAGTCGGAAGTTCCGGTTCCTTCTTCCATGTGGCAATGCCCATGGCAACGCACTCGCGCGCAAAGCCGACATGGGAAAACAAATCAGCCCTATGCGTGATGGCGTGATTATCGATGTGCAGGACGGTGTCGCTCAAATTCAAATACGATCGCAGATCTTTGCCGACGCCATCATCTCCGTCACCCAAGTCAACAATGGGGCGACTTCCTTCCGATGCCTTTGGCGGGAAACGATCCTCCAGCGCCAATTCCTCCGATGCGCAGATCATGCCGTCGCTTTCCTCGCCGCGAATTTTCATCTTCTCCAACGTCATCATTTCCTTTCCGTGTTTCACGGTTGCTCCCGAATGCGCGAAGGCAATGCGCATCCCCACGCGAAGATTCGTGCCGCCACACACCACTTTTTTGGTGCCATGATCTGTTTTGACTTCGCAGATATTCAGTCTGTCCGCATTCGGATGCTTCGCAAGGCTCATGATCTTGCCCACGCAGCAGTGCTTGAGCAGTGCGCCGAGTTCTTGCACCTCATCCACCTCCGCCGCGTGCGCTGTCACCTCCTGCGCAATCACTTGCGGATCTTTTTTCTTGAACTCGATGAAGTCGGAGAGCCAATCCAATGATATTTTCATGCTAAGAGTATGGAGTAAATAACGCGTTTTTGGAAGATCCGTTACTCGTTCACTCGTTACTCGTAATAAAAGCCAGAAACGAGTAACGGGTGACTAGCAATATTGCCTTCTTGCAAAGAAGAATGCCCGCGAGTACCGTTTCCTGTAATTTCTTTCCCTCTTCCTCATGCCAACTCTCTTCAAGAAGAAATCTCCGCACGTCGGCGTCTGTCTGGCGCTGCACGTCGTGCTGGCCATCCTTCTCTTTGTTGCGTCCGTCGCAGCCGTCATCGGTGCGTACAAGGCACATGTCCTTTCCAGCGGCTTGGTCTTCGGCACCACCAGCGGATCCATGTCCCTGCTCGCTCTCGCGGTGGCATCGCACTTCTGGATGAAGCATATGAAGTGCTGTGTGACGAAGTGTGAAGCTTGTAACGTTAAATAGCGCGAAAGAAAATCTTCCAGGTTACAAAGGCTTCCGCGCACGGATGAGATACGTGTATTCCGCGTCGTGCATACCGATGTCCATGGGGATTCTCTCGGCGTTCTCAAACCCGATCTCGTGCTGCGTTTGGATCATCTGCGGTGCGGTGTACATCCATCGGTGCACGTCGTAATCCTCGGTGTCGGTGGATTTGTATTTCCCAAACAGGTGCTGATTGATGGTGTCCGGATCATCGCCGCGCAGCACGCCGCGTGCAATGGCCTCGATGTCCGGCGTGGAGACGCGGAGCACTCCTCCCGGTTGTAACACCCGGAAAAATTCCCGCAGCATGTGAAGCACGTGCGGTTTGCGGAGATGCTCCAGTGTCGCAATGGAAATGATTTCGGCGATGACGCCGTCATTGAAAGGGAATTGCTTGCGTACATCGAACACCAGATCCACCCGGGGAAAGGGGACGATGTCCACGTTCAAAAATTCATCCGGCTTGAAGGGATTCCTGCCGCCGCAGATGTCCAGCTTGGCTCCCACAAAGCCCTTTGCCTCCCATTCTTTCGCACGCATGGACGATTGACGGCGATCATGCGCGTCCTTCGCCCAGCCATACAGAAAACGGTAGGGGCGAATATAGGTATAGTACTTGTCGATCACGTTCTTCATCCCGAGTATCGTATCATACCTTTTGCGCACCCTGCCTTATGGTTACCATCGTTGCTTTCGGCAATTTTGATCTGGAAGGCGGCCGCGGCTGGGCTCTCCGCACGGGTCTGGAGCGACACGGATATGTCGTGGAGTTCTGTCGCACGGAAAAGCCGGGACTGTTCGCCAAGTACCGCGATCTCCTGCGACAGTGGAAGAGCCGCACCGGACATGCGGATCTGCTCTACGTGCCTTTCCTTGGGCACTACTTTTTGCCGCTTGCATGGTGGCTTGCACGGCGCGAGCGCATCCCGCTTACTATCGATACGTTCCTCTCGCTCTACGACACCGAAGTGAATGACAGGAAACGCTTCTCCCGTTCTCATCCGTACGCATGGATGCTGTGGACATTCGATTGGCTCTGCGGACAATTGGCGGACGCCATGTTGCTGGATACGGAAGAACACAAAGAATACTTCGTCCGGCACTACGGCGTGTCTCCGCAAAAGATTCTCGTGCTGCCCGTCGGGTGCAGGACGGATCTGTTCGTTCCCCTGCATGCTCCGCCGCACGAAGGATTCCGCGTGGAGTTTCACGGCACATTCATCCCGCTCCAGGGTATCGATGTCATTCTGGATGCCGCGCGCATTCTGCAGGAGCGGCACGCGGATGACATCTCCTTTGAACTCATTGGCCGCGGCCAAACCTACCAGGCCATGCATGACAGGGCGAACCGACATGCTCTTAGCAATGTGACATTCACAGGGTCGCTGCCCATGGACATGCTTCCTGCAAAGATTGCGAATGCAGACATCTGTCTCGGCATCCTCGGCATCACGGAAAAAGCCGACCGCGTCATTCCGAACAAAGCGTACGAAGTCCTGGCGTGCGGCAAGCCGCTGCTCACGGGTGATACCACGGCGGCACGGCGGGTGCTTGCACATGGTGAGAATGCATATCTGTCCAGACCGGGGGATCCGGAAGCCCTGGCTGCAGCCATCCTCAGGCTCAAAGCAGATCCTGCGCTTCGGGAAAAGCTCGCGAAGCACGGACGCATGCTTACGGAGAAACAATTTCTTCCGGAGAAGATAGTCGAGCCGCTGGTGCAGTGGCTTACAGCACGATCCTAATCTGGAGGAAATCCCTCCTGCTCTCCTGTACCATAGCGTTCCGCATGGCTCGTAAGGTCTTCATCACCGGCATCGCAGGCTTCCTGGGGAGCCATATTGCCGAGCGCTGCCTGGAGCTGGGGTACGAAGTCTCGGGCTGCGACAATTTGATCGGCGGGTATTTGGACAACGTTCCGGATGGCGCGGATTTCTACCAGTACGATTGCAAGTATTTGAATTCGATGAAGAAAATCATGCAGGGGATGGACACCGTGTACCACTGTGCGGCCACGGCCTACGAAGGGCTCAGCGTTTTTTCCCCGCATCTTGTGACGCAGAACACGTACCAGATTTCTGTTTCCGTCATGACGGCCGCCATCGGCGTCGGCGTACGGCGCTTTGTGTACTGCTCCAGTATGGCGCGCTACGGCACGCAAGATCGCGTGCCCTTTACCGAGGACATGATCTGTAAACCCCAAGACCCCTACGGCATCGCCAAATATGCCGGGGAACTGACACTCGCCAACTTGGCGGACATTCATGGCATGGAGTACGTCATCGCCGTGCCGCACAACATCATCGGGCCCCGGCAGAAATACGATGATCCCTACCGCAACGTGGCGAGCATCATGATCAACCTGATGCTGCAGGGGAGGCAGCCCATCATCTACGGCGATGGCATGCAGAAGAGATGTTTCAGCTTCGTGCAAGATGACATCCAAGTGCTGGAAAAACTGATGGACGAACCGTCTGTGAAGAGCCAGATCATCAACATCGGTCCCGACGAGGAATTCATCACCATCAATGACCTGGCCGTCACCATCGCGGACATACTCCACTTCAAACTGGATCCCATCTACGTGCCCGGCCGGCCGCAGGAAGTAAAGCTTGCCACATGTTCCGCGGAAAAAGCGCGCACGCTCTTGGGATACAAGACCGCCTACACGCTGCGCAGAGGATTGGAGGAAATGATTGAATGGATTGCCAAGCGAGGAACCAAACGCTTCCGCTACACGTTTGATATTGAAATCATGAACGACAAAACGCCAAAGACGTGGACGCAGAAGATGTTCTGAGATTTATCGATGTGGCGGAGCCACGGCGTTCGCGAACACCGTGGCGGAGAGGGGGGGATTCGAACCCCCGAGACCCTTTCAGGTCTACGCGCTTTCCAAGCGCGCGCACTAGGCCACTATGCGACCTCTCCAGTTTATTAATTGTAGATGATCCATACAGAAGGTGCGCAGCGCACGAGACGTCATCTGTGCTACCTGTCCGTAGGCGACGCATTATGACAAAAGAGAAGAAAAGAAGCTACCATAGCCGTATGGTCGCATTCCTCAAGATCATCATCACTCTCCTCCTGACTGCTTTGATGCTTGCGATTGCCTATGGTTTCTACCGCACATGGAAAACCGGATGGTCGGAAGATTATGATCGTTTTCAACAAGGTATGGTCCCTTCCGTCATGCCCGAAGGATTGTGGAAGGGCACGGCATTGGGACTGGGTGAAGTTTCTTGGAAAGGAAAGAAGTTTTTCAAGAGCGGCACGGGCATCAATCTTGTAGGAGAGGAAGAAAAATTTCCTTTCCGATTTTCAAAAGAGATGAGCATCAAAGACGGCAAAAAAGAAGTCATTCGCCTGGATTACAATCAGCCCGAGAATCCTTTCTGGCTCCGCTTCATCGTGGATGAAATGGTGAGCACGGGCGAAAACCAATTCCTTGGCATCGTGTACATCAAGGTGATTCCGTGGCTGCCGTTCCGCATGGGATACTTCACTCTCACAAAATAGGTTACGCTACGCGCATGCCCAAATCCTTTCCTCTGGCGGAGATTGCACAGGCATTTGGTATCAACTTCCAAGCAGTGAAGCAGCCGGAACATTCCTTTTTCGACAACGTTTTTATTTTGGATGAGAAGTTTGTCTTGAAGGCTCGGTACAAGAGCGCGGGACTTTCCGAGCACATAGAGAAGGAGGCCGTGCTCGTCTCAGCCATCCGACCACGGATTTCTTGGAATGTTCCGGAGCCGATGCGTACAACAAAAGGAGAACTCTTTCTTGCATCAGCAGATCGCATCTGGACGGGAAGTTCCTTCCTGCCAGGTAGAACATTGGGCAATTGGAAAATGCTTCCCCAAGCGACGGATGCGGAGAATAAATCGGTGCTCGCGTCTCTCCGTTCCTTGCATGATGCGACGAAGAATTTGGAACTCCATGCATATGCCGATCTGAGCGCCTTTCCTCGCGATCTCTTGGAAAAACACCGAAAGATAGAACATTTGCTTTCTCCTCATGCAAATCAAAGAATCAAGAATGCCGTGGCGCGTGTAGAAGAATCACGACGTTCTTTCTCGGGTGAAGAAGCCTGCTTTATCCACGGCGATTACCATCATGGGAATCTTTTGGTGGATGTGGTGGGGCACATGACGGGACTCATCGATTTTGATCGATCAAGCATCGGTCATTCGTTGGAAGATCTCTCCGTTACCGTGGCGATCTGCCTCAGCGATTATCGTTCCGCCGATTTTACGTTCAATGATCCTTTGTATAAACAGTTTCTGGATTGGTATGGGTTGCATTCGGATGAGCAGTCGCTGTTTGCGGAGTATTTCATATTGGCGTGCGTCACGTCCGTGTGGAATTTCTTTGCTGCCCAAGTTCTAGAGAACCGGGATTTCTATCTTTCGTACCAAATCTCCAAATTGCAGAACGTATGTGCTCGATTTACGACGGAAGGATCCAAAACAGCACTGCCCGGAGGCACGTCCAACGAGCCGCGTTTCCCTGTGGAACTGCGGCCGCGTTACATGGAGCTGGCACGGGAGCTAAAAATAAGCGGTGCGGACATTGATGAGCATTTCATCCGTGGCAAAGGGCACGGAGGACAGAAGATCAACAAAACCAGCAGTTGCGTGGAGCTGAATCACCGTCCCACGGGTATTTCCGTTCGTGTGCAACAATATCGGGAGCAGCACAAGAACCGCATAGAGGCATACAAGCTTTTGATCGAGAAGATCGAAGAGCGGGAGAAGGGAAGCGAGTCCCGCAGGGCGAAGGAAAACTTCAAAATCCGCAAGCAGAAGATGCGCCGCAGCCGTAAGGCAAAAGAAAAGATGTTGGATGAAAAGAAGAAGCGCGGAGAGCAGAAAAAGTTGCGTAAGGACATCATTTAAAAATCTTGCGGAAATCGGTGACAGCCCCGGGCGTGTTGCATAGAATGAACGTTTTCTCCTTCCACCATTTTTTATGAAAATATCTTCTTTCCACGATCTCTTCTTGCATGCATTGCGCGACTTGTACGATGCGGAACACCAGATTGTCGAGGCATTGCCGAAAATGATCGACGATGCGACGAATGAGGAGTTGAAGGAAGCGCTCGCTGAACATTTAGAAAAGACAAAAACGCATGTGGACCGTCTGGAAGACATTTTTACCATACTGGATGTCGTCGCGAAGCGAGAGACATGTCAGGGCATGAAGGGATTGCTGGAAGAAGGAGATAAGACGATGAGCAGGATCAAGATTCCGGAAGTGATGGACTGCGCCATCATCAGTGCGGTGCAACGCGTGGAACACTATGAAATGGCGGGCTACGGCACGGCACGTTGCTTTGCCGAAATGATGGGGCACGACGAAGCAGCGGATCTGCTTCAGGAAACGTTGGAAGAAGAAGCAGAGGCAGACAGGCTGCTCTCCGGCATTGCAGAAGATACGGTGAATGCAAAAGCAATGCTCAAAGCGAGCGGAATGAAAGAGGAAGAGGAAGAAATGACTGAAGTGAAATGAGTGTGAGGTTGTGAGGGCACTAAAAAGTAAGGTAGGTATGGTAGGTAAGGTAAGTACGGCACATCAAAAAAACCTACCGTACCTACTGGACATTCCTGACCTACCTTACTTCCTACGCGAGCTTTCCTTGCTGCAATCTCTTGGCGAGCGTGCGCAAGTATCGTGCTGAAACTTTCATTGTTTTGTATGTTCCGGAAACAGGATCAAACACACGCTTCTTTTGAAGATTGATTTTCCATGTTCGGCGCGTATGCCGCATGGAGTGGCTCCGGGTGTTGCCGAAAGAGGTTCCTTTGCCGGTTTTGACGCACTGTCTGCCCATCGGACGTATAGAGTAAAGGCTTTGGGAACTGTGGTCAATGCTTTCCGGGATGGGTTTTTAGTTCCTGGTTTGTTAGTTTTTGGTTCGGAAATTTCAAGATTACTCTATCCTCCAAAACCAAAAACTAAGAACTAAAAACTAATCACAGGTATAGTATTTTAGTAATGACAACTTTTTTAAATCCCACTTTCATCATCAGCATCCTCATTGCACTCAGCGTCCACGAATGGGCGCATGCCATGATGGCGTATCGCTTGGGGGATTACACCGCGAAGGAGCAAGGAAGATTGACCTTAAACCCCATCTCCCATTTGGATTTGCTTGGCACCATCCTCTTCCTCACCGTTGGGTTTGGATGGGGCAAGCCCGTGCCCATCAATGAGCGCAATTTCCAGCATCCACGCAGAGATATTGCTCTCACAGCGGTCGCAGGACCTGCAAGTAATCTTGTGCTGGCGCTTGCGGCGTACATTAGCCTCACCATTCTCTCCGCTTCGCTCCCGACGCAATCAGTCTTTGCGTTGTTGGACATTGCTTCCGGCGGGTCGCCACTCCAGATTTTCTTTGTACAACTCCTGGCAAGTTCGCTCTTCATCAACCTGGGTCTTATGGCATTCAATCTTCTGCCCATCGCTCCGCTGGATGGATCCAAAGTGCTGCAATCGTTTGTGTCGTACCGTTACGAGCGGCAGTTCGATGAATTTATGCGCGTGGGTCCGTACATTTTGCTGTTTCTTCTGCTCGGGGAACAACTGTTCGGCTTTCCGTTCCTTTCGGGGTGGATTACGACGATCATGAGCGGCGTCCTTTGGTTCTTCCAATCGCTGATGCACGTCATGCCGGGACTCTGAATATCCGTCACTGTAGGAGTCCATCCAACTCCGCCGATCGTCCTCGATAGGAGGAATCCATCTCCAATAATCTTTGATAGACGATCCTCGCTTCTTGATGATTGCCCGCTTTATGGAGTGTGCGAGCCAGGTGCCAGTGGGCGGGCGTAAAGAACGGAGCAAGATCGATTGCGCGTTTGTAAAGCCGTATGGCTTCCGCCGTTTGTCCGCGCACCATATAGACGCCTGCAAGGTTATAGACTCCATTCGGATGATCGGGATCCAAGTTCAATGCTTTTTGCAGCATCTGCTCGGCTTCCAAAAGCATGTTTTTTCGGCCGTAGGCGGCGCCCAGGTTCACGAGCGCATCGGGATAGTTTGGTTTTTGTGTCAGAGCTTTCCGGAAATACTCCATTGCGCTGTCCGTTTGGTTCTGCACCAGTGCACTCTGCCCCAAATTGTTCAATGCCACGTGTGAGTTTGGATAACTCTGCAGCACATTCAGGAAGAGTGTTTCCGTTGTTTGCCATGTGTGGCTCTGTGCAAATGCTTTGAAGGAGAGAGGAGCTGACAGTGCGATCAAAATGACCAAAGCCAGCGTCGATCGTTTGCGCAGCAACTCATAGAGAAGTGATGTCACGAGGAGCACGAGCCCGATTAATGGGAGATAGGCATACCGATCCGCACTCATCGTCACATCATTTGATTTCGCGTATGCAAGAAAACTCGGTGCGAGGCTGATGATAAAAATCGCGAAGCCGATGCTCACGAGTGGCATGCGGCGACGGAAGAGAAATGCTGCAACCATCAATCCCATAACGACTGCTGCGGAGAGAAGAATGATCGGATTCATCACGGATAGATCCGTCGGAGCGGGATAGATGGCGGAGAACCGGAGTGGCAGGAAAAATTGCTGCAAGGAGAATGCTGCGCTTCGGAAAGCCAGAAGCAGCGTTTGCAATGGCGTCAGCAACATAAGAGGATCCGAGCGGCCAACCAATGCAATGATTCCAAAGAGGACACTCAGTCCGAGATACGGAGCAATGGTTTTTATGATCTTTCTTGGCGCTCTTCTGCGGTGCCACAGCAACAGTGCCAGCACGAGGGGCACGCTGATCGCAGTCACTTTGGAGAGCAATGCGCACAGAAACAGGATCAAACCGAGAGGAGAAAATGCACGTTCTTTCTCATCCGCGTTCAGTGCTGCGAGCAGCGATCCAATGCTCAACAACGTCATCAGTAATTCTTTGCGTGCGCTGATCCACGAGACTGTCTCCGCATGCAACGGATGCACTGCGAAGAGCAATGCTCCTCCCGCCGCGAGCAGGGGATCCTGCAATACTTTTCGCAGCAGGAAGAAGATCAACACGGCATTTGCCGCATGAAGGATCAGATTCGTCGCATGGAAGAGGAATGGCTCTGCTCCCACCAATGCATACTCAATTTGATAGGTGAGGAGCGTGAGCGGTACGTAGAGCTCCGGATCAAATGACCAGAAAATTTTCGGCGAGAAAAACTGCACCAAAGGATTTCCCAGAATCAGTTCGTAGTCGTCCCACCGCACAAACTCGTAGCCGAGAACGGGGAAATAGATCAAAAAACAAACAAGTGCTATAAATGTCGGCAGCAGAAGATTTTTGTTGTCCCGAAAGAATACAGAGGCATGCACGTTCCTTAGTATATCAAGGCTGGAGCCGCCCACGGGAATTGAACCCGTGACCCCTTCCTTACCATGGAAGTGCTCTACCTCTGAGCTAGGGCGGCATTGGACTTGAGAGACATAGGGTACGAGGACACGTGATTCCGATCAACCCGACTTCATTGATCTTCTGTGATATGCACCGTCTCCGTCCACGATTGCTTGCTCTCTCCTCGCTTCGTACGGAGTGCGTTCTTCACGGTATGCAAACAGAGCAATGCGCATTTGAATCGTCGTGGGCCGATGGGCACGCCGAGCATTGCGTAGATGTCTTTTTGCGCGAGTGCTTCCAAATCTTTCTCGGATTTTCCCATGATCTCCTCCGACAGCATCGACATGGCGGCCTGGCTGATGGCACAACCGGTTCCATCCCAGCCGAGATCGACAATCTTGCCATCATGGATCACGAGATCGACCGTGAGTTCATCGCCGCAGGCGGGGTTCGTTTCCGCGTGAGAAACGGAAGGCTGGGAGAGCCTCATTTTCCCTTTGGGACGCCGATAATGGTCGAGAATGGTCTCTGCGTATATGTCCATACAAGTTGCATGGTAGTATGACACCTTTTATGGAAATTCTCGATGAATTGGAGGCACAAGCGGAACTGTATCGAGATCCAAACAAAACAGTTCCTTCTATGAGTGAGCTTGAACGTTTTTTGAGTTTACTCAGTCGTTTTATGTATGATGTTATTGCCACCGCTCGAAAGGAGGAAAGGGAATGGGCAGGACGAGAAAGCGCTATTTTACGAAATGCGCAAAGTGGCCTTCTTTCTTCCGCACGCAAATATTATGTATTGCGAAGTCATGCCAGCGATTACACGCCTCAAGAAATGGTGATTCTTAAGAAGATGAATACGTTACACAACCAAATAGCTCGTCTCGTCGGACGAGAGCCGGATCCTACTGCAGGCGCTTCACCGCCTCCGGCAGCTCCTTCGCCAGAAGATCCAACTCAGTCGTAGTGTTGTAGATGCCCACGGACAGGCGTGTGCTCGCAGGAATCCCAAGGCGCCGATGCAGCGGTTGGGTGCAGTGATGTCCCGCGCGAAGACAGATTCCTTTGCGTCCCAGGATTTCGGTGAGGTCGTGTGGATGGACGCCGTCGATTGTAAAACTCAGGAGAGGGCTAGGGTTAGGATTAGGGTTAGGGCAGAGGATCGTGAGGCCGGGAATTTTTTGAAGCAGATCATATGCTTTTTTCATGAGCAATGACTCGTGTTTGGTAATGTCATCCCAAGAAAATTGCGTGAGCCAATCGATGGCTGCGTCGAGGCCTACGGCTTCTGCAAGCGGTTGCGTTCCTCCTTCGAACTTTGCGGGAACATCCGCCGTCGTAAAGCGATCGGTAAAGACTTCGCCGATCATCATGCCGCCGCCGAGAAGGGGAGGAAGCGTCTCCAGCAGCTTTCGTTTTCCATACAACACGCCAATGCCCGTGGGTCCGTAAAGTTTGTGTCCGGAGAATGTGAGGAAATCGCAGTCGAGTTCCGTGACATCGATCTTTTCATGCGCCATTGCTTGCGCGGCGTCCACAAGCACCAACGCGCCTGCGGCATGCGCTTTCTGAATCATCTCTTTTAACGGAGGACGTATGCCAAGGACATTGCTCTGCGCGGTGATGGCAACCAGTTTGACCGTGCCATGGCGCAGCACCTCCTCAAACCCCTGCATGTTGAGCGTTCCGTCATCATGGATGTCGATCCAGAGCAGGTCGCATCCGCGTTCCTCTTTTACTTGCAACCACGGCACGATGTTACTGTGATGTTCCAAGATCGAGAGGATAATCGCATCCGCATCGATCCACGCTTGCGAAAGTCCGCGCGCAACAAGATTGATGCTCTCCGTGCAGCTCTTCGTAAAAACGATTTCCTCCGGATGCGCGGCATGCAGAAATGTTTGCACCGTGCGTCGAGAATCTTCCAAAGCGATCGTCGCACGCTCGGCCAGCACATGCATCCCCCGGTGTGCGTTGGCATTGTCTGTTTCATAAAATCGAGTCATGGCATCCAATACCGCACGCGGCTTTTGCGTGGTCGCGGCATTATCCAAATAGACGAGGGGATTCCCATCGAAAGTTTCCTTCAAAATGGGAATGTCTTGCCGAATGCGATCCATTGCAAGAGCCATGAGAGGGAATCATAGCATCCAAACAGCCAAAAAGAGCTGTCCGAACCCTCTTTTTTTGATACACTTCCCGGGATCTCTTTCTATGCAGAAGAAAACCGTACAAATTCTCTCCATTGCGCTGTTTGCCCTGTTCCTTCTTTGGGGCGGCGGTTCCCTTATCTATTACGTTGGCGTGCCGGTGCACGGCATGGTGCTTTTGGGCGGTAATGAGCAGAGCATTACGGAAGTGTGCGGAAGCGCCTCCATCTTTTGCCGTGGTTTTTACAGTTTTCTGCCCATGCTTCAACACACGCTCACACGTGCAGCGGTGTTCTTGCCGTATTTTCTCGTATCACTGACGGCCTACGGCATTTTCCTCGGCATCCGTTTTGCACGGCAAGGCAAACTGCCAACATCCATCACGCTGCGCCCGTGGCATCTGTTGCTGCTCTTCACTGCAGCACTCTGGATGATTTTCACATCCATTGCGTATGACGGTGCGGGAGGAGATTTCCCTATCCGGCGCATCATTGAACCGACGCCTGCTGTCTACCAAGGTTTGGATGCGGAAGGCATGGCGGAACTGACGGCAAATTTCCAAGGCTTGCAGGGTCGCAACTGTTTGACGTATGTCGCGCACACCAATAACGGTGCAGGCGTCTACGATATTGCATTCTCCTGCATGCAGACATCGTTCTTTACGCGCGTGCTGCCTGTTGTCCTCTTCATCGTCCTGCTTCTTTTCGAACTCCTCGTCCTCGGACGTTTCCTGTTGCAGAGGCTCCGCATCACATTCCCGTTGCTCCTGCTGGAAACGCTGTTCAGCGCGACGGCCGGTGCGTGCGCTCTCGTCGCCATTCTCTGGTTTTTGGCGGTGTTGTCGCTCTTCATGGATCTTGTGGGATGGATTGTTGTCATTCTTGTTCCCATTCTGTTCTATCGTCATACCAAGGTTTGGGTACAGCGTTTTCTTTTCTCCTCGTGGGAAGTTCCTTTCCGTTGGCATTCCGTGAGTGTGATTCTCGGATGGTTGCTCCTTAGTTACATCGCGCTCAATTTTTTGAATGTCGTTCGCCCATTTCCCATCGGTTGGGATGACCTCAGCAGTTACTTGAACCGTCCTCGACTTCTCGTCAGTTACGGACACTTTGTCTTTTCCATGGCTCCGTTCCAGTGGGAATACCTGACGGCGCTTGGGTTCCTGCTCTTCGGGTACGAGAGCTCGTTCGGCGCAACAGCATCCATGATGATCAATTGGATGGCGGGACTCTTTGCATTGACTGCGGTATTCGCATTCGCACGCACGTACCTTGGCAAGGGGCATGGACTCTTGTCCGCTCTTCTCTATTACACGCTGCCGTTGGTCGGACACTTTTCGTACGCGGACATGAAAGTGGACAATGCCGTGTTCACGATGGGCGTGATGAGTCTCTTTGCCGTCTTCTTGTTTCTCTTTCCTCCCGCAGATGAGGATTCGGAGGAGCAGGAGAGATCGTTGCGCTGGCTGGCGCTGGCCGGTGTATTCGGCGGATTTGCGCTTTCCATGAAAGCAACGGCCATCATGATGGTTGCCGCTGCAGTGACCATTCTTCTGGGAGCCGGACTTCATTGGTCGGCATTCATTGGCGCGGTTGCTTCCGTTCTCTTTGTATTTACTGCGAAAGATGTGCTCGATGTGAAGAAAATCGTCAATCATTTGGTGGGATATGCGTTTGAAAGTTCGCGCATGGTTTTCTTGGTGCTTGCGGCACTCGTTGCAGGCGGCGCTTTTGCATACGCCTTTTTCAAGGATCGGCGCCGTTTTTCCGCCATTCTGCTAGGCACCGGATTTTTTCTGGGGGCGTTTCTACTTTCCATCAGCCCGTGGATTATTCATAACAATTACTTGCAGGGGAGCCTCATTCCAAGGTTGGAGATGGGTGCGCCGAATACGCTTTCTCCCACGTTTGTCATCAGCGGAGGAAGAGAGAGTGCTGCAGATTTCGGGCAAGACATTCGCGTTCTTCCGCCGGAACTTGCCTTGGACAACAATCATCCCACCTGCACGCCCACGGGTTCGCGGGAGGAACTGGACCGCTACTGGGGCTTTGGCAAAGGATGGAAGCATTATCTCACACTGCCGTGGCGTACGGTCATGAACTTGGATTCCACCGGCTACTACGTCACGACCATGCCGGCGTTGCTGCTGTTCCCTCTGCTCCTGCTCCTTCCGTATTTCTGGATAAAACGCGGGCGGTGGCTTCGCTGGCTTGGCGCGGGAACGGTGCTCATCATTCTTCAGTGGATGTTCATGGCGAACGGCATACCGTGGTACGGCATAGGGATGTTCTTCGGACTCTGCGTTGCGCTGGAGGCGCTCGTTGCACGTGCGCCGGATCTTCCGAATAAAATATTGGCGTCATTCCTCATTGTTTGCAGTCTCTTCGTCACCTTTGGAAACAGGTTTTGGCAATATGAGCAACAGCGGAACCTCTTTGAATATGCTTTGGGCAAGATCACTGCGTCGGCGCTCCGCGAGCGCACCATTCCATACTACGACGATATAAGTGCCGTCGCCGTCCAGCGACATAACGAAATGCCCGACCGTCCGTACATGTATCGCGTCGGGACATTCATCCCGTACTTCATCCCGAAGAATTTGGAGATCATCGGACTCGCCGATCATCAATTGGATACCTTCAATTGTCTGTTCCAGGAGCGTGATGCGGAACTGACACTGAAGCGCATGAAAGCGTTTGGCATCAACAGCATCGTCTTTGATACGAACACCGCAACCATAGAGCGTGATGTGAATGGGACTCTACACCAAAAAGTCCAAGCGTTCGCCAATTTCTTGAACACAGCATCCTTGGGTTTGCAGATAGTTGCCAATGATCCCGACGGGGGCGTGGTTTACGTTTTGATCCCATGATTTTTGCCGTCATACCGGCTTTCAATGAAGCAACGCGCATTGCGCATGTCATCCGGGACGCAAAAAAATACGCTGCCCGCATTCTTGTGGTCGATGATGGATCCACGGATCAAACAGCTGCTGTTTCCGAACAGGAAGGAGCGACGATTGTTCGGCACATTCAAAACGGGGGAGCGGGTGCCGCCACCATGACGGGCATTGAAGCGGCGCGGGTGCTCGGCGCGACGATCATTATTACTCTGGATGCCGACGGCCAGCATGATCCCGCAGACATTCCGCTTCTCCTCAAGCCCGTGCAGGATGGCATCGCCGATATTGTTTTTGCAAACCGCTTCGGCCAACGCAATCACATTCCTTTCATTCGGCGTGTTGCGAACGGCATCGGGAATGTTGTGACCTTCCTGACGACGGGCAAGTGGGTGAGTGACAGCCAATGCGGATTCAAAGTGCTCGGCCCTCGTGCCATTCAGGAAATCGACCTACGCATGAGCGGATTTGAGTTCTGCTCCGAGATCGTGCGCGAGTGCGTGCAGCACAAGTGGCGCGCGGCGCAGATCCCGACGAAAGTCCTCTATTCCGAATACACACTCGCGAAGGGGCAATCCTTCAGCAATGGCATCAAAACAGCATTAAAGATCCTCCTACGGTCATTTCTGCGATAGCCCTTTTGGGGAAAAACCAAGATACAAGACGCAAGAAACAGTCTGTATCTTGTCTCTTGTTTCTTGTATCTTTTCCGTATGGTTTTGACTCCCTATCAAGTCGTTGCACCCATCTTTTCGCTGGTCGCGATCTTCTATGCTTGGAACTTGGTTGCCCGGCAGAAGAAGACAATCTGGGAAGCATTCTTCTGGACGCTGTTCTGGGGACTGGTGTGTGTCATCGCGCTCTACCCGAGCATTCTTTCGTATCTCTCCGCCGTGACGGGCATCGCCGACCAGGAGAATGCCGTGCTGGTCACCTTCCTTGGCATCCTCTTCTTCATCGTCTTCTATCTGGTGATCCGCTTGGAGGAATTAGAGCAACGTCATACAAAAATCGTCAGGGCGCTGGCTTTACGAGAAGCCGGGCTTGAGAAAGGGGAACAGAAGAATTGACAACGGACAATGTACAATGGACAACGTGTCAGTTTTCAATTGTCCATTGTCCATTTTCTCTCCACTTCTTGAATAACACGTCGCAACCTAAAGGCACAATTCTTCTGATCTCTCCTTACTGGAAAGAAGACCATCGCTGGATGGTGAGTTCTGTGAAGCTTGCGGAGCTTTGGCAAAGGATCGGATACAAGATCGTTGTTGTATGCATGAGCAAAAGTACGGGCGTGGATGTCGTGTCGGATACACTCACCATCCACCGTCGCAAAGATTTCTTTCTGCCCGATCCCTGGAACTACGGCATTGCGTTGGGATTTTCCGGTTATGTGCGACGGCTCGAAAAACAGATCAAACCAGATCTCATCATCGTCAATAAACTCCTCTTCTGGACATCGCTTGTGACAGTGCCGCTCCGTCTGCGAGGCAAACGCGTGCTACTGCTGACCGATGCCTTCGTCGGCATGACGTGGCAACCGCGTGCATTGCTTCCGAAGATCGTCATGGCGATGGGCGCATGGACGGTAGGTTGGACAATTCTTCTTGCCGCCTCGCGCGTCGTTACGTTCCACCCACAACCGCCGCAATTATTAAAACGGCTTGGCATTGCAAAGAAGACGAGTGTGATTCCGACGGGGATCGATCCAACAAACTTTGAAGAGCAGAGAGCAGAAAGCAGAGAGCAGAAAGTTTCGATCACATACATTGGGAGATTAGAATCTGTGAAAGGTGTGGACGATTATTTGGCTGCAGCAGCATCTTTACTGGCATCACATCCTGAGATGAATGTTCGAGTCGTGGGATGGTATAAAAAAAATCATCCACTTGTCGCTGCATACGGAAATCGTGTCACGTTCACGGGATTGCGACATGACATCCCTGCAGTTCTCGCGGAGACGGACATCTTCGTGCTTCCCAGTTACAGCGAGGGGCTTTCGAATGCCCTCATGGAAGCCATGGCCAGTGGTTGTGCGTGCATTGCAAGCGATGTGGGCGGCAACCGGTTCCTCATTCAGAACGGCATCTCCGGCTTGCTCTTCCCCGCAGGGGATAGGGAAGCACTGGCAGCACACATCCGCAGACTTCTGGAGGACACGGCAAAGAGAGAATCCTTGGGGAAAGCTGCGCGAAGAAGAATTGATGAACAGTTCTCATGGAATGTGGTTTCGAGGCAGTATCAGAGCCTTTTTAAGGAGTTGGAATCTAGAAGCTGAGGAGCGGCCATACCTGGCCGCGAGTCGCGGGCAAGTATGCCCGCTCCTTTGTTTGATCTGCTACCATAGGAAACCATGCATAGGAATATAGTGATCCTCTCCACCTTCTTCACTCCTTTTCGGAGTGGTGCAGAAGCATGTGTGGAAGAAGTGTCGCGTGTTCTCAAAGATCGCTATGACATCACGATCATTACTGCACGCTTGCGTCACGATCTTCCAAAAAAAGATTCCTTGCATGGGGTGAATGTCATTCGAGTCGGTTTCGGCATCCCATTTGATAAATGGCTGTTTCCTTTTTCTGCAGCGGTGAAAGCACATGCATTGCACCCTGTAATTATCCATGCAGTTCTCGAAACCTTCGCAGGATTAGCGCTTTCCTTCTGCCGCATGACTGTTCCGAAAGCGCGCAAACTCCTTACTCTTCAAACAACGAATCGAACGTTTTTAAAGAAGCACGTGATCCGCAGTGCTGACAGGGTGACGGCCATCAGTTCAGTGCTACAACAAGTAGCTCAATCCTACGGGCGCGAAGCAGTAGTGATCCCAAACGGACTTCGCCTGGCGGATATTCCCGTCACGGAAAAGATTCCGGGAAGGATTCTTTTTGTCGGTCGCTTGGAAAAAATGAAAGGAGTCGACGTTTTGCTCAAAGCATTTGCCGCACTTCCAACACTGGCACGCGAACAAGCGAGTCTGCGCATCGTGGGTGATGGTTCCGAACGATCAGCCCTGGAAGCACTCGCGCGCGATCTGAAGATTACGGATCGCGTTTCATTTCTTGGCTATGTTCCGACTCCCGCCGTCTACCACGAATTCGCGGAAGCAGAGATTTTCTGCGGGCTTTCCCGCAGCGAAGCGCTCGGGAATGTGTTTCTGGAAGCACAAGCTGCCCGCTGTGCCGTGATTGCCACGAAAGTCGGGGGCATTCCGGACATTATCAAAGACCGTGCGACAGGACTCCTGGTGCCACCCGACGATGCGGATGGAGCACGCAATGCCATCGAAACATGCCTCATCGACCGCAGCCTTGCCATGAAACTGGCGGCCGCCGGAAAATTCCACGCGCAGGAATACGACTGGCGTTCCATCGCGGAGCGGTATGCAGAAGTGTACGAAGAAGTGTTGTCTTAACCGTTCTGGACGCGTGAAGCGACAATAGGTCCTATTGAATGCCGCTCGGCATCTGCACGCTGATCGATATACGCTGCTCCAGCCAGGCGCTGTCTTTGTTCAGTCTCATCTTGCATTCGTGCCATTGCAGCTAGGCGATCCAATGCTTGCTGGTGATTGTCACCTTGCATTCTGAAGACTGCATATGCAGCGCTATCCCCCGGAATCAATAATCTGCCAACGAGTTCGGAGTTATCGGGTGAAGGAGTTTCGCTCATATGGCGAGAGGGGAAGAAGACTTTTTTGAAGTTTTAGAAACGATGCTTCTGTTTTTCACATTCTGGATGTCTGCGATCTTCCGCTCTCGCACGAGCACCGAAGCTTTGTGCAGACTTTCAAACGTTCCGGCGTCGATCCAGTGGTCTTGCAAGACGGTGGCCTTGAGCTGTCCTTCTTTCAAATACCATCCGCTGACCTCCGTGATCTCCAGCTCGCCGCGTGTGGAGGGTTTCATGTCGCGGATCACCTGGAAGCAGCGTGCGTCATAGACGTAGCAACCTGTCGCAGCCAATTTGCTCTTGGGTTTCAGCGGCTTTTCCTCAATGGAGATCACTTTGTCGTTCTTCATCTCCACGACGCCGAAACGTTCTGCATCGGGCACTTCCTTTACGAAGATGTGACCGCCGGTCTTGAAATTTTTGATCGCTATCGAGAGATCATCGAAGTAAATGTTGTCGCCGAGGATGGCACAGACGTTGTCGCCCTCGGCAAATTCCTCTGCGAGACCAAGAGCTTGGGCAATGCCGCCTGCCCGCTCCTGTACCTTGTAGGAGAAGTCGCAACCGAAACGATCTCCACTTCCAAGAAAGCTTGCCATCTGGTCTATGTGTTCCGTTCCGGAAATGATGACGATTTCCCGAATGCCCGCCTTCACCAGAACTTCCAACGGATAGTGGATGAGGGGTTGGTCGTACACGGGGAGAAGACTTTTATTCGTAATCTCTGTCAGAGGTCGAAGCCTGGTACCCGTTCCGCCGCAGATGAGAACACCTTTCATAGGGGAATTGACAAAGGGGAAATTATAGTGCCTTTTGTATTGTGAAGCAAGCTCATTCTACAGGCTAAATACCGAAGCGGAAGATCGCGATCTTCCGCTTCGGGGATGTTGTATTATTCCTCGGATGAATCTCCTTGTTACCGGCGGTGCCGGCTTCATTGGCTCCCATTTTGTTCTGCGGCACAAGAAGCAGTTTCCCGATGACCTCATCGTCGTTGTGGACAGGCTGACGTACGCAGGCAACAAAAAGTTCTTGGAGCCTGTGCTTTCCACCATCCGTTTCGTCCAAGAGGACATCGTGGATTATGAAGTGATGGCGGAACTCGTAAAAAAATATGCCATTGATGTCATCGTCAACTTTGCAGCAGAGACACATGTCGACCGATCGATTAAAAATTCCGTTCCGTTCATTCATACGAATATTTTGGGTGTGCAAAGTCTTATCGAAGTCTGCAAAACGAATCCCCAGGTGAAATTGTTCCACATTTCCACCGATGAAGTCTTTGGGGATTTGGAGGATGACGATCCTCCTTTTAAAATAGGAGATGCGCTGAATCCCAGTTCTCCGTATGCGGCATCCAAGGCTGCGGGAGAGATGCTTCTGCAGGCCGCCATGCGGACGTACAAGATAAAAGCATGCGTCTCGCGCTGCACCAATAACTACGGCCCGCATCAGGATGATGAGAAATTTATCCCAACGGTGATCCGCTCTGCCATGCAGAATAAACCCGTGCCGATTTACGCGCAGGGCAAGAACAAGCGTGACTGGCTGTATGTGGAAGACCACTGCGATGCGCTGGAATTGATTCTGCAAACGCCGTGGGCATTTTGGGATGACAAGCTGGAGAGCGGACACTTCTTCCAAATTTCCGCCGATGACGAACAGCAGAACATCGATGTCGCAAAAATGATCTTAAAAGTTCTCGGCAAACCGGAATCACTGCTTACTTTTGTTGCAGATCGCCCCGGACATGACTGGCGTTACGCGCTGGATTCCTCCGCACTGCGCAAACTCGGCTGGAAACCGAAAGTCAGCTTCGAGGAGGGGATCAAACGGACGGTGGAGTGGTTCAACTCAAAAAAAATCTAATCATCCACATCACCTGCCAATAGGTCTAAAAGATGACGGGTTTTTTCAGACATTGGGAATGTGCTGTCTAAGAATTGAAGTATTTCTTCACGCGGCTCGTCGACCAAATTTACTGAGGAGTTATGCAATAAGTTGGCTTTCCATGAGCCAAGTTTCCACTGAATGTCTTCATCCATAAGTATTTCTTCAGGCACATCATATGTTTCAAAAATTTCTCTAACTCTCGTAATCGATCCAACCCCCAGCCAACGCACCAACTGACTTTTTGCCTCTTCAGTGGAAATAGGCTGTTTCTCTAATGAAGGAATATCCTTATCCATAAATGTTACTTTATATCACATTGTTTTAGTTGTCAACTAATGAGAGAATGAAAGGGAAAGCGACTATGAAAGTTATCCTCGCAACGGGCATCTATCCTCCCGCCATTGGCGGACCTGCAACGTATGTCGCTGCACTTGCGCGGGAACTGGGTTCCAAAGACATAGATGTGCAGGTGGTGTCGTACGGCAAAGCGAGTGCGGATCCTAAAGTTACGATGGTTTCGCTTACTGGGGGATCATTAATTCGATGGTTTCGATATGCCGGAGCCTTGAATAAGGCAGCGCAGGATGCCGATGCAGTCATCGCGTTTTCTTCCGTGAGTGTGGGTGTGCCGCTCATTCTTGCTCGGTTGAAGCATCCAAAGAAAATTCTTCGTCTTGGTGGAGATTTCTTTTGGGAAAGATATACGGATCGGGGAGGATCACTTAGTTTGAGAGAGTGGTATCAACAACGTTCCTTTGTAACGAGTTGCTCGTTGCTCGTTGCTCGTTTTATTCTAAAAAAGTTCGATCACGTTGTTTTTTCCACGGAGTACCAAAAGAACATCTACGAAGAATTTTATAAAGATTTGCCGCCGCACAGTGTTATCGAAAACACGTTTCCTACAAAGATCTCCTCGCATTCCATGCATTTGCTGCGCACAAGCGGCATGAAAGGAAATGTGCTCCGGTTGCTCTACTTCGGCCGTTTTGTGGGATTCAAAAATCTTCCCGCGCTCATTGCAGCGATGAAAGATCTTCCTGCAACCAAGCTCACGCTTGTCGGTGATGGACCCATGAAGAATAGGTTGCAGAAACAAGTGCGCGAACTTGGTATTATAGATCGCGTAGAGTTCCAGCCGACTGTGCACGGCGAGGAGAAACTCAAAATTTTTGCAGCACACGATGCACTGGTGATTCCTTCTGTGACAGAGCTGAGTCCGAATAGTGCATTGGAGGCGCGTAGTGCAGGACTCCCTGTCCTTCTCACAAGGGAAACGGGTTTGAACTCTGCGCTGACAGAAGGCATGTTGCTCCGCGATCTGCGCACGCTGGAAGCCATTGTTCGCGCTGTGGAAGAAGTGCGCACAAACTACGAATCGATCGCTTCGAAAGCCACAGCTGAACTCCCAAAGCGGACATGGAGTGACGTTGCAACGGAAATTCTTACTCTCGTATCACGATGAAACTTTTGATGATCAGCGGGGACAGATCCATTCTCCAAGGAAAGAAAGGGGCGTTCTTTTATACGTTGGAAGAGTTTTCGAAGCATTGGGACCAGATTGATGTCATTTGTCCGAAAGTGCCAAGTGCCAAAGGCAAAGTGCCAAGTCCTTTTTCGAATGTGCATTTCCATCCGAATCCTGGGGGGTTGCTCTCTCAGCCATTCTGGATCCTCAAAAAAGGAAAAGAACTCATTGCCGCGTGTCGTCACGACGTGATGACAGTGCATGAGTATCCGCCGTTTTATAATGGCTTGGGTGCGCGGAAACTCGCCAAGAGCACGGGGATCCTATACATGATCGAAGTGCACCACATTGTGGGGTACCCCGTTGCTGCATCATTTATAGAACTCATCGGACGATGGATGTCGCGTTTCTGGATTCCTGCCAGCGCGGCATCTGCGAAAGCAGTGCGCATCGTGAGCCTGGAAATAGAACCTGTGCTCATGCGGTGGGGAATCCCCGAGGAGAAAATTCGCGTTCTCTCCTCTTTCTATCTGGATCGTGAAGCATTGCGGCAGGATCCATCCATCCAAAAGAAGTACGATCTCGTCTTTTGCGCGCGGCTTGTTGCGAATAAAGGATGGCGCGAACTCTTGGAAGCAGTTGCCAAGCTTCCTGCGGTTACACTTCTCATCATCGGAGATGGACCGGATCGCAAAGCGCTGGAAGCGAAGGTGAGAACGTTGCATCTTTCAGATCGCGTGCATGTCTCCGGATGGTTGGCGACAAAAGAAGATGTGTATCGTGCCCTTCAATCCGGAAAGATCTTCGTGATGAATTCCTCCAGCGAAGGAGGTCCAAGAGTGGCTCTGGAAGCCATGGCGTTAGGACTCCCCATCATCTGCACCAACGTAGGCATCATGCCGATAGCTGTGGAAGAGGGCGCGAACGGCATCTTCACGAGCGGCGCGTCGGAGGATCTAGCGCAAAAGATCCGGCTGCTGCTGGGAGATGTCACACTTCGCGAGAAGATTGCAAAAGAAGCATCCACGGTCATCAATCTCTTTGAACGGAAAGAACTCATTAAGAATTATGCGGAATTTCTCCAGGAACTTCCCACGTTGCGTTCATGAAGTTGCTCATCGTCACTCAGAAGGCGGATAAAACAGATCCCGTGCTGGGGTTCTTCCACCGCTGGGTGGAGGAATTTGCGAAACACTGCGAACACGTCACGGTGATCGCACAGTCTGTGGGGGCACACCAGCTTCCCACGAACGTGACAGTGCTCTCTTTGGAAAAAGAGAAGGGTATCTCTCGTACACAGCAGATCCTGCGATTCTGGCGGCTCCTGTGGATCCATAGAGGCAACTACGATGTCGTGTTCGTGCACATGGTGCCGCTATGGATCGTCCTCGGCGCGCCTTTTTGGATCCTGCTTCAGAAGAGGATGTACCTGTGGTACGAAGCACGCGGCGCACGATGGCCGCTCAAATTCGCGCTACTTGTCGTGCGCAAAGTGTTCAGTGCGTCCAAGCATGGCATGCCGATTGCCACAACAAAGAGCGTGATCACGGGACATGGCATCGATACCGATCGTCACTCTCCCGGAGAAGAGGAGCGGGAGAGAGGGCTGCTTGTCACTGTCAGCAGGATCACGCGCGCAAAGAAGTTGCAGGTGCTGGTGAATGCATTGGCGGAATTGCCCAAAGAATTTCATCTCACCATCGTCGGAGGACCCATCACGGAAGACGACCATCATGTTCTTACGGATTTAAAAGAATCCATCGCACGAAAAGATCTGAAAGCACGCGTCACCATCCAAAGCTTGTCGCCAAAGCATGTGTTGCCACTCCTGAAACGCGCAGAGGCGTTTATCCACGCCAGTGAAACAAGCCTGGATAAATCCATTCTGGAGGCAGTCGCCTGCGGATGCCTCACACTTTCCAGCGGCGCTGCAGCCGAGGCCATCTTGCCTCCCATCTTGCGGCCATCCGAAGCCCGTTTTGCGGAACAGATTCAGCATGTCCTTTCATTGTCCGATGCGGAGAAGGATCGACTGAGAAAGGAATTGCGAGAAAAGGTTGTACGGGAACATTCATTGCCCCGCCTTATTGGGCGTCTCGTAAAAGAGATGGAATAAGGTAGACTTTGGCTATGCAGCCGCGTTTGAGCATCATCATGCCGATTTTTAACGAGGAGCGAACGCTTCCGGAGATCATTCGGCGTGTTGTCACGGCATGCCCGTTTGCCGAAATCATCTTCGTGAACGACGGCTCCACCGATCGCTCGCTTGAAATTGCTCGAAGCTTGGCTCGTCCGACGGACACCGTGCTCACGAAAGAGAACGGTGGCAAAGGCTCTGCCGTGCGCATGGGATATGCCTACACAAAGGGAATCTATGTGATCGTGCAGGATGCGGATTTGGAATATAACCCTGCGGAAATCATTCCGATGCTGGAGCGTGCCGAGCGGGAGAATCTTCCGGCGATCATGGGCTCGCGGCGCATTTTGAAACAACGCCAGTACACGCACATCAAGTACTACATCGGCGGGACAGTGCTCACGTGGATCTTTAATGGCCTGTATGGAACCCGCCTCAGCGACCAGCCCAACTGCTACAAAATGGTTCGCCGAGACATCTTAGCGACGCTTCCCCTCACGGAAGATGATTTTCGCCTGGATTCCGAGCTGACGGCGCTCCTTGCGCGGCGCGGCTTCCGAATTGCCGAATATCCCACCACGTATCATCCGCGTTCCGTCACGGAGGGGAAGAAGATCAATTGGAAAGACTGGTTCCGTGCCATCAAAGTCTTCATCCGAGTGCGTTTTCTGCCTCGCAAAAAACTGCACCAGATGTAACAATGGCAGCAATGCGTTCTGCACTCCATCATCCGCGATTTCCTTGGATATTTTTGCCGGCAGTTTGCCTGCTTTCGTTCTTGCTGTGGCTGCCCACGTGGGATTACCCCATCGCCAGCGACACATCCCTGTACGCATTGCTGGGAGAAAGCTTTTGGACAACATCGCGGTACGCCGTGCTGGGAGAAGCGCACGGCAAACACATGCCATTCCACGCCATCGTCAGCTTTCCGTTGGCACGCGTGTTCGGCTACAGCTTGGGGATGAAACTCTCCACGCTTTTTGCAGGATTAGGCGTTCTCATAGCCGCTTATTTTTTGTTGGAACGAACCATGGGAAGACGTGTCGCGGTTTGGACGACGCTTGCCATCGCACTGCATCACGGATTTGTGGTGATGACGATGCTGGGCAGTGCGGATTCGCTGCTGACACTACTCTTCTTGCTCTCACTCCATGCGTATCTTTCCGCCGCTCACAATCGTCGGTTCTATTTTCTCGTCGGTATCTTCACGGGACTTGCGTGCCTTACGCGTTACAACGCGGCACCGCTCTTTTTGTTCTTCCCGCTGTACACGCTCTGGAAACGTCCAAAGGATCTTTTCTCGTTGCCGTTCATGGGGGGCATGGCTATGGGTGCGGCACTCTTCTCCATCTGGTTCATACGCGCGTACTTGGTGTTTGGCACGCTTACCAATGATTACACCGAGGAGCTTTCCGTAAAAACCGCAGGGTTGTTCCGGCAAATGATCATCAATATTCGTTATTACTTAAACCCCATCGGCAACATTCTTCCGGTTCTCTTTCTCTTTTCTTTCTACGGCATTTGGAAAGCACGATACAAACAGCAGTTCCTCATCGCGGCGATGGTTGCCATTTGGTCTTTGTTTTTGATCTGGCCGGTGCTCAATCTTCGGTACACCTTCCCGGGATATGTGTTGCTGATCGCCTTCGGTGTCTTTGGCATTCAAAGCGCGGCTGAGAATCTTCCGCGTCTCCGGACAGCATTTCTTTCAATGATGGTTGTTGCTGTCGTGGCCTTGGATATTGGCGTGCTGTGTCTCTATTCCTATGGTCAATGCAATGCGCGGCTGGATCGTGCTTTCCCCATGATCCCGAAGAACTTGGGACTGACAATGGAAGGCTTTGCGATGTGGGACGAAGCGCGCGATTGGATCAACACGCATGCGGAAACCAAAGCAACTCTTCGGACGGTGGGCAAATACAATGCGCGCATTTGGACGCAGGGAATTTTCCGCAAAGACATTGCCATCATTGACGAGGAAACCGACAACTGTCCCGTCTATACCATTGCACAGGATGATTCGGCATACGGTTTAGTGGTCTTTCAAACCGCAGATGCGCCAGTCACCTATGTGATGAAGGAGGAGTGCAAGTAGATCGATTATTTCCACTTTTTTCCAGCTCGATTTGATCAGTGACAAGGATCGTACGGGTGCAATCCAATGGGTTTCCACTTTCTTGTGGCGCACAAGAAAGTGGAGCAAAGAAAACAGTCGCTCTGAAAAATTTCCTGCACAACAATGGCTCGCTACGCTGAAAAGTGCAAAACTCGGCCTCGCTCCGCTCGGCCTCAAACATGCACTTTTCGGGTGCTCCGCTCGCCAAGGTGCGCAACGGAAATTTTTCAAGGCGACAACCCTGTTTGTCCTCACCTCCCGCTTAATCGTAAGAGACGACAGGTAATTCCACTCATCAAAGCTCGCGCAGAAGTCTTGTCCGCACATCATCGAACCAAGTTAGAGATTGATCACTGCGGAAGTATTGTTTGTGATCTTCACGGAGTTGTTCCAAAACGGCTCGTGCCGGGAGGGAGGGGATGATGTATGGTTCCCCCGTGATGCGTTCGTAGAGTTCCAAAATCGTCCAGACAGCGAGCATGGAGGAGAGAGTTCCAAAGAGAACATTGCCGCTCCAGCGTTCCTTCTCCGGTGTTTCATAAAATGCGAGCGTCTGCTCCCGTGTTTTAAAGTATTCCAGGAGTGCCACGGCTCCGCTCATGCCGCTGAATCCCGTCAAATATCGATCGCGTTCTTCTTTCGGCACGATGGCACAGCGGTATCCTTTTTTTATAAGAATTTCATTCGCTTTATCAAACGTATCGTAGCGGCCGGGAGCTTTCCCAATATTTGAGGGATGGTTGTTCCCGTTTGCCGGAGCCAAACTTAAGTGCTCGCGATCGACAAAGATCTCTCTGTTTAACGCAGTGCAGTAGCTGCTGCTGGGTTCATAGGATTTTCCATCGATTTCCAAGCGCCACCAGTCGCGCGGACGAAAACTCACCGATGCAGTCTTCGGATCGCGGAACTCGCGCTCGAGGACATTAAGCATCTCTCCGCTCATCGGGAACATATCATCATCGCAAATCCAGCCTATCTTCCTGTTTTTTGCGATGTGTCTTAAAAATTCATCGGATTTTGTCGCAGCATAGAAATTCAAAAACTTCTGTACACGCGCTCCCAGAAAATCTTTGGGATCCAACTTCCCCGAACAATCAAAGATCACATAATCCACACGATCTCCCAATGCTTTCCGTGCGAAGTGGTACCACACCGTCATCATGGGCGGCAGGATGTTCATCGTAAACAGTGCAGGCTTCTCGCTCTTCGGCAGGGGGGAGCGCATCAGGTAATACAGCATGGTGGGCACAGCTGTCCGCATGGCCGCTTTCAAGCTCATGGCTTTAAACGAATGCGCGAGGATTTCGTGAGGGAGGGACACGGTAATAGTGTACATCCAGTATTAGAAATATAAGCCCCTTCATTTTTTAGCTATTTTTTATTTTTCTGTTCGGACACCCCCTCCCTACCCTCCCCCTTGAGGGGGAGGAGACGTCATTTTTCAGAATCGAGAAAAATTACGTCCTCTCTCCCTGTAGGGAGAGAGACAGAGAGAGGGTGTCCGGCTTTATCAATAGAGCACACATCAAAAAATAAAGGAGGCTCTAAGTCAGCATCCCACTCATTTCTCTGTGGGTATGAATCCCCGCTCGAAGTATTCTTTTTCTTTCCCTACGTTTTCAATGTCCATTCTTCTCCCTTCGATGATGCTGCGCGCTGCCAGGATACCCATTTCCAACGAGTGATCTTGGTTTGTATAGCGGAAGCGACCCGGACGACCGATGGCGAAGAAGTTCTCGAAACCATCCAGGTACTCCATAATGGTTGTGAGCCGTTCTTTGTAGAGCAGATCGTATATGGGATACACGTGCGAGGCTTTGTAGTGATGCACACTCAGCACTTCGTCCTTGCGTAGCAGTTTCAACTTCTCAAACCATTCAATGGCCAACGTGAAGAGTTCGTCTTTGGACATGTTCCAAATACCGTCTCCCTCGAAGCAGAAAAATTCCACGAAGAGGGAGGTTTTCCCGGGAGGGGACATGAAACGGCTGAAATTTTTCATCTCACTGAAACGCCCGAAGGGGATGGATTTGTCCGGGTAGTACACCCAGTTGTCGCGTGTCACGAACTCACGGTTGATGGTGAGGAAAAGGTACGCCTGCGCGCGGAAGCGCAGGTTCTTGGCGGCAGCCAGCACTTCTTTCGGCGCGGGAGGATCAAATAGTTTCACGGCTTCTGTCACGGGAATGGAGCAGACAACAGAGGGTGGTGCGTACGTTTTCGTACCCTCGGGAGTTTTCACGTCCACACTCGTTATTCTTTTGCCTTCGCAACGAATCTTCAGCGGTTCCGAGTGCGTGAGCACCGTGCTGCCTTTTTCTTCAATCCTTTTCTTGATGGTTTCGTAGATGAGGCCGCTGCCGTGCGAAGGATAATAAAATTCATCGACGAGCGTTTTCGGCCCTCCTTTCTTAAAGAGTGCTTTCTTGAGTGTCGACCAGATGCTGAGGCCTCCGATACGCTGCAGTGCCCAGTCGATGCTGATTTCACTGCACGGGATGCCCCAAATCTTCTCCGTATAATTGAGCATGTTGAATTCCGCCAATGTCCGCCCGAATTGCGTGACGACGTAATCTTCGAACGACCGCATTTCGCGCGGTTTGATCATTTTTCGCACGCGCTCATACAAGTAATCAAAGAGGACGCGCGCGGCCTTGAAAGGACCCATCTGTTTCAGGACATTGCCCAGGCGAATCGGGTAAAAATAATATTTTCCATCAACGTAGAAGCGCGTTTGCCTGCGTACACGAATCCATTCCTCTCCCAGCAAATTTTCGATGAAGTCATACAAATACTTATTCTTGCTGAAGAAACGGTGCGGACCGATGTCCGTGAGATACGTCCCGTCCGGTTCCTCAAACTTCAGCGTTTTCGCGAGCCCGCCGAGGGCGGAGGCTTTCTCTATGACGGTGGGCGTTTTGCCTGCGCGCGACAGTTCCATGGCAGCCGCCATGCCGGCGGGGCCGCCCCCGAGAATGAGAATTTGGTCATCCATAAGACGAGAAACAGCATACAGACGATGAACAGGACGCAAAAGACACAAAAGAAACAGAAGATGCAGAGGAGCCCGCATTCTTCTGTTTCTTTTGAATCCAATGAGTCTTTTGCATCCTTTCATTTGCTACACTGGTTCCGTATGTCCAAAAAAGGATTCCTTGCACTCCTCATCGGCTCAGCCGTGGTGCTCGGCGTTCTCATGGAAGTGCCGCAGTGGCTCTACAGCATCCATCCGCTTTCGCAGGGGGTCTTGGTCCAGCTCAATTCCGATGAAGATTTGTATTTGTCGCGCGTCATGGAAGCGTTGGAAGGGCGTCCCGAGCAAGCGGCGGAGGCAATCACCGGCAATCCTGCAGTCGTGCCTTTGCAAGGAGCATGGGTGGAAGAATGGGAAGGGCGGCTTTTTTCATGGACAAGCCTTTCCGCAGCGGAAGTATTCCAAATCCTTGATTTCATTGTTCCCGCGTTGCTCTTCCTCACATTGTTTTGGTTTTTGCGGTTGGCGGGGTTCGATCGCTGGACGGCGTATGCAGGCGCTGTCCTCTTTTCCCTTCTTGAACTCTACAGTTTGAATCGTCCGGTGCATCAGCGTGAAAGTTTTTTGTTGATGCTGCTCGCGCTTGCTTGCATTTTGGAAGGGCTTCGCAGTAAACGTCAGTTTGGGGTCATCGGCGGCGTGATACTGGGGCTCCTCGTCGGTGTGTATTTTTGGAGTTGGACGTTTGCGTGGACGTTTTGTGCACTGTTGCTTCTATGGGAGGGGACGATGTGGGCGCTGGAGAAGAAATATCATCCACTCCGGTTCTTCCCACGGCTCTTGGCGCTCTTTCATCGCGTCGTTCCTCCCGCCAACAATTTTTTGTGGATGCTTTGCTTCCTCGCGGTGGGAGTGCTTGCTGCCATTCCCGCCGTGCTCCAACTTTCTGCGGCCTCCATGCATCCACTTGCGGCGCTGGCACGCGAACGCATGGAATTTCTGCCGTCGCATGCACCGGAATCGTGGCTCCGGAGCGGTCTTTTCCTTTTGCAGCTCGTTGGGATCGCGGGAGCAACTATTTCTGCACCGCATTTCCGTAAACACTCGAAGATCCTGATCATTTTCATAGCAAGTGCGTTCATCGTTCTCAATCAACAGGTCTTTCACGGCGTCACGTTCCTCTTCTCCTCCCATTATCTTTTTTCTCTCGTGCTTGCGGGCGTCATGACATTCCTCACGAGCGTGATCTTTTGGAAAGAATCCAAGTGGCTGCTGCTCTCGCTCGTGGCATCGATGATCTTTCTGGGAGGCATTGCATACGATGGTCGCCATGTTCTTGGTCACTTCGTTATCGACACAGAACGCTTTTCCGAGCAGCATTTTGCAACGCTTCTGCCGGCATTGGAGCACTTGCCGCGCGCCACCATCCTGTCCGATGCAGCGAGCATGCAATTTGTTGCAAGCCACACCAGGCATGATGTTCCGTATAGCATTCGTTTGCATTACATGCTTATCAGTGGAGAAGCATTTGCTGAACGCTATTGCCTGGCGAAGCTGCCCCTTTCGCCGCTGGAATGGAGGATAGAGGAAGAGCCCATGCTGATTTACGATCGCGGCATCCTTCGGTTGGATCCTTCCCTCCGCGAACAGGAACTCACGTTGGTGGAAGAGACTTGCAAGCGCATGACCATTGACCCGTACACGTTCCTCAAAAAGTACGGTGTGCAGTACATCCTGTGGGATACCCGCAGACAACCGGGATGGAACGTGAAACGTTTCAAGATCCGGCTGCAAGATCAGGAACGAGGAGCGGAGTGGATTATGTATAAGATTCTTTGAATGCAAAATTCTCGAGATCGACCAGCGGTCGATCTCTACGGTTTTCCGCTCAGATTAAATAATTTGTATGTGGGATTGTGCTGCCCGAGATCGTTGGGAATCTGATGCACGTCCGTAAACCGATCTCCTCGATGGATGACAATCCTGTTGCATGCATTCATCAAGGCAAGGTTTTTTTTCTCCAAAATGCGCCTGTCTGATCCACAATAATTATTTCCTCATTGATGTTCCGTTCCTTGCGAAAATCATGGATGGCTTTTTTACATCCCTCCAAGCCATAATCATCGATTATTAAAAATCCGCCCGGAGAAAGTTTATCGTATAAGGCTTGCAGTGCTTCCATGGTGGAAGAATACATATCTCCATCCAATCGAAGAATTGCGAGGTGTTCGATGGGTGCATTCGACAATGTATCCTTGAACCATCCTTTTAGAAAATGAACTTGACCGTCCAGCAGATCGTAGCGCCGAAAATTTTCTTGTACCTGCTCCAAGGATATAGCCAGCACTTCTTTATAGAGGTGATGTATATCCCCGGTATCGGCCGGATATTGACTGTCGGGGGATGGCAAACCTTCAAAAGAATCCGCAACCCACACTGTTCTGTTTTTTATCCCATAGGCCATCAAAATTGCCCGCATAAAGATCGTGGCTCCTCCTCTCCAAACGCCGGTTTCGATAAAATCTCCCGGGATGTTCTCGTGTAGAACCGTCTCTGCGCAATGTTGAATATTATCCAGGCGGCTCAAACCAATCATTGTTTCCGCAAACTTTGGCCAATCCTTGCCGGTATTTCGTTTTGCCAGCATCCGTTCTTTCGACAGATTCTCATTTCGTATGTAGTACACATGCATCCGTCGCGATTCGAGAACACGCAGGATGCCATTCATGATGAACTGTTTAAGGGAATAGGAATTGTTTCGATAGACTCTTCTTTTATCATCAAATCCCTTTTCAATATGCAGTGTGTCCGTGAGGCATTTTTTTATCAGCGAAAGGTAAAGGTCGGTTGTGTCGGTCTTCTCAATCCTATCCATGCAAGTTTTTGGGAATGAATTCAAATGGCAATATAGAAAAAAAGCCTTTCAATGGCAAATTACCGTTTTTTTCCGATCACGAGGCTGCCTTGGGATCATGGGGGAATGTGACGACAATCAGTTTCCAGGCGTACCAGAAGCGAATGAGTTCGTGCTGCAACGGGAGGCGTTTTCCCGGCCGTGGAATGCCCCAAATCAACAGTAATTTGATGAGGGCGATCAGCCTGGAGCGAAGTGTGCGGAGAAAACGATGCCTGAACCAATGCGCGAAGGAGTCCTGCTCCGCTTTCTTCCGTTCGATTGTGAGATAACGACTGTTTTTTTCGATGTAGTCCGCAATGCTCCCGAGCGGAGCAAGGCTTGCGCCCTTCAAATGATCCGTGCGTGTTCCGGAAGCAAGTTCCGGTCGCTCATGCACGGGTTTTCTCCACTCTCGAACGACATCACGGTGAAAAAAGTAGAGCCGCTCGTTCGGATACGTGGTTGCGTAGTCGATCACCGTGCCATTTTCCAGAACGTAGCGACGTGGAACGTAGCACGCGCATGGATTTCCTTTGGCTGTGATCACTTTGATCTCTTCCATGAGTTCCGGTGATGCATACTCATCGCTATCCAAGGACAAAATCCACGGCTGTGTTGCATTTTTCAGCCCAACATTGCGCGCTGCCGAGAAATCTGTGAGCGCAGTTCCTTGTTCAGAAGCATTTCGCTGTGAAATCACCGTTGCACCCGCACTTTTTGCAATCTCGATCGTCGCATCCGTACTGCCGCCATCGATGACCAGGATCTCCGCGGCATCTTTCACACTCGCAAGTGCCTGCGACAGTGTTTTCGCAGAATTGAAGGTGAGGACATGCACGCTTAATGGAAGTTTATCAGACATACACGAAGAATTTATAAAGAAAGAAATTCCACAGCACGGTGATGAACCAGCTCACAAACTTTGCGGATCCTTCATCCAGGTGCAGATACTCCACAAAAGCGTAGAGCAGCATGGTTTGTGCAACGATATTTGCGATGGTCAGGATGCAGTACCGTACAAAGTGATTGAGGACGGCATCTTTCTTCCCGAAGACGATGTACTTGTGGAGAACGAATGTTGCAAAGAACCCCAAGATATTGCTGATGATGTTTGCGGTGACATACCACACATCCAGCTGGAGCATCAAAAAATAGCTGCCAAAATCGATCAAGAATGCAAGGCTTCCGCTCACCAAGTACAATCCGAACTGTCTGAATAGCGCTTTCACCAAGCTATCCTAGCAGAATCCTTTCATCCCACCCTGGCTCCCCACATAAAAATCTGACACCATAGCCCGGTCTTATGATCATCCTTGGTCTCACACATCCATACGGTTGGAATACGGCCGCTGCGCTCATTCGCGACGGCAAACTTGTTGCATTTGCCGAAGAGGAACGTTTCACGCGCCAAAAACATGCTCCGCTGGCATTCCCCGCGAAAGCCATGGCATTTGCACTCAAAGAAGCGGGCATCACGTTGGATCAGGTCGACCGTATCGCCATCGGCATGGATAGCAAATGGTCGGTGATCCTGCCGAACTTTTTTCCATGGCAACCGCTGCGGTTCGCATATGGAAAAATAGAACGCACCATGCGCGAGATCGATCGGGGCAACAGACAGTTGCCATTTTCTGTGCACGATCCACGCCTGACGTTCGTCAACCATCACCGGGCGCATGTGGCAAGCTCGCTTTTTTTGTCGGGATTCGAGCAATCAAACTTCATTTCACTTGATGGCGCGGGCGGGGGAGAGAGCGGGATGATCGGTTACGGCGATGGTGCGAAGCTTGAAATTTATAAACGCATCACGAATGCCGGCAGCTGGGGTGCACTGTATGAACGCTTCACCAAAGTCATCGGTTTTAAGCCGCACAGTCATGAAGGCAAAACCATGGGGCTTGCTGCATTTGGTACTCCGCATCCGGAGATCATCGATTTCGTCGATTGGAGTGGAGAGATTCCCGTTATCAACCACACGAAGCGCAATCGTTTCCTCCGTTCCCTCAAAGTTCGTGATCCGAAAGATCCGCTCACACAGGAGCAAAAAGATCTTGCCGCGACCGTGCAAGATCTTTTGGAGCGTGCACTGCTGCACATGACGAAGTATCTGGTCGAGAAATCCGGAAGCCGTAATCTCTGCATGGCAGGAGGCGTTGCCCTCAACTGCTCTGCAAACGGCAAACTGATCCACTCGGGTTTGATCGACAATATCTACGTGCAACCCGCATCATCGGATGCCGGCGTCGCATTGGGTGCTGCCGTGCATGAATATGTGCGGCTCACCGGTAAACGTCCTGATTTTGTCTTCGATCATGCGTACTTCGGTCCTTCGTATTCCGATGCAGAGATCGAAAAGTTATTAAAGGAAGCGAAAGTGCCGTACGAACCAGTGGAGAACATCGCCGAACGCACGGCAGAACTGATGTCCCAAGGGAAGATCGTGGGATGGTTCCAAGGACGCATGGAAGCAGGGCCGCGCGCGCTGGGCGGACGCAGCATCGTGGCCGATCCCATGATCCCGGGCATCAAAGACAAAGTGAATGCAGAGGTAAAACACCGCGAAATGTGGCGTCCGTTTGCTCCTGCCATGCGGTACGAAGACATCGCGGAATATGTGGAAGGACCGTACGAAAGCCCCTTCATGATCCTTGCATTCCAAGCGCGCAAAGATCGTGTGGATCAATTCCCGGCTGCTGTGCACGTGGATAACACCGCACGTGTGCAAGGTGTTCACAAGGAAGTGAATCCGCAGTACTACGCACTCATCGAAGCATTCAAAAAGAAGACAGGTCGCGGTGTCATCTTAAACACATCTTTCAATATCGCAGAGGAGCCGCTGGTCTGCAGCCCGCAGGATGCTCTGCGCACATATTTTAGTTCCGGACTGGATGCACTGGCGATAGGAAGTTTTCTTTTGAGGAAATAAATCATTTTGTCTCGGTGAAGTCATCCCTAAGATCGTCCGGCACTTGTGTATTCATGCCTCTTTCGATGGATGATTCGAAGAGCATCACGAAAGGTTGAGATGCCTCTACGGTTTCTTTTTTCGAAGGTTTTATAGGCGCCTTTGCCTTTTTAGGTTCCACAGGTGCCTTTGCCTTAGGTGGTTCCGGAGAATTTTTCCCCATTGAAAAGATTCTCGGAAGATTCAACGTAACACCAAATCCCACGGCAACAATCGCAGCTGTCGTTGGTATGACTGTAGTCAATGTACGGAGGAGTGTTGGGGTGGAAGGGAGCCTTTTCGTTTCCATATGTGGATTGTATAGAAAACTGTACAGAAGTCCAGATCAAAACTCTTGCGAGAAATCATTTGCCGTTCGTTTGTAGAGCCGCGCGATTCGCGCGTCTCTACGACGACGATCATATTTCCATTTCGATCGTTTGTAGAGCCGCGACATGTCGCGGCTCTACAAACCACTGTCGTAGAGCCGTCCCGGCGGGACGGCTCTACGAACGAACATGAATAAATTCTGTTATTTTTCTCGCAATATCCTCCGGATCTCCCGCTTTGCAGAGGATCACCTCTTTTTCCGTTGGTGAATTTTTCATGAATGGCAGGTGTGTCACATGTGAGGACAAGAGCCTGCCTATCGGTTTCTAGATGTACACAACGTACTTATAAAGAAGGAAGTTCCATGGAACTGTGAAGCCGATGCTCAGAATTCTGGCCAGAATTTTGTCCATACCAGTGAACTCCACCAGTGCATAGAGGAGCATAGCCTGGATAACTGTGTTGGCCACCTGGAGGAGAGTGAATCGCGCGACATGGTGGATCAACCCTTCCCTCTTTTCGAATACCAGATATTTGTGGAAAAGAAATGTCGAAAGGAATCCCACACCGTCACTCACAACAGACGCGGATACGTACCACAAGCCCGCCCGGATCAGAATGGCATAGGCGACAATAGCCAGGATCGCCGCCACACCGCCGCTGGCGAGATACCCAAACACCTGAATGGTGATGACGCGGAGACCGCTATGTGTGCGTGGCAATGTATCCATCACTACTCGCGAATGCAGAGAATATTCGCCATCTTGTGCTGCACGCACATCATCACCGCCATTTCAGCGTTCGCCATCCGCGTGATGGCGCCGGTCGCGTCATCAATGAAGGAGAATACGAAGCCTGTCTGCTCGAGCGATTGGAAAAGCTGAATCGGATCAGTTCCCACCTTTCGGAGTATCGCCGGCCAACATTCCACAATGAATTTTACGCCTTGGTTCTCGTTCAGGATGCGCTTCATGCCGCGGATACCAGATTCTTCCGCTCCTTCTATATCCATTTTGATCATATCCACGGTGGTTCCGGTTGGAAAATAATCGTCCAATGCCACACAACCAATCGTCACCTGTTTGCGGCTGTTGGATACGTGGTAAATCCGGTGGTCGGCGGTGTTGAAGCCCGACTGGTACAGCGTGCAGGTGCCTGTCTTGTCCGACACCGCCTTCTCAACAATAGTCACATTACGATAGCCATTCTGTTCGATGTTCTTACGCAGAAGCGTGCAATTGTCCGCACCAGGTTCGAACGCGTACACCTTCCCCGTTGGGCCCACCTGACGCGCAGCCATCAGTGAGAAGAGCCCGATATTGGCACCGACGTCTACGAATGTCATCCCGGGCTTAAGCACGCTCTTGCAGTACGCCATACTTGCCGCCTCGTATTCGCCAGTCGATTCCAGTTCGAACGACACGCCGAAATCAACCGGATCCACTGATACGGTGTGACCGTCCCACTGCACGGTCGGTTTGAGATACCATGACATCATCTTCACACCTACGTAACGCAGCGGCCCGACGTGTTCCAATATCTGGCGCATTGCGGGCGCCAGCGTCCTGCGCAGCTTTATGAAGACCGTGGTTCCCTTCTGCATAGAAAAAAGATAACGCACAAGAGTTTATGGGAAGCTCTCAGACAAGTCCACGCTTTCCTTTATCAAGAGCAATCCTTAGGCGGTGGGACGATGATGTGACCCGTGAGAGTCCCTCCCTTAGGATCATTGGGAGTTTTCTCACGGATGAGCGTGAAACAGCGTTGTTTCTCATCCGGTGTTACGAGAGCTGCAGGAATTCTAGTGGAGAGCGTTACATTTGTGAGGAAAACCCAATGAGGATTTTTAGGAAGGTGAATGAATACCGGTGCACTTTGGATAATGAGATTCGTGTCTGCAAAATGTTCTTGGATGTACGTGGCTGTGTTTTGAGCTGTGAGACTGGCGCTAGAACCACGATGATCCCATTGCCACCATGCTTGTACCAGTACTATGGCGCCGAGTACGACAATACTCATGTTCTTGCCAAAAAGAATGCGAGCTCCTGTGGGAACAAATGGCAGCAGCAAAATATGTGCTGCAAGCAGGAGTCGATACCATCCCGAGCGCGTGAAGCAGTAGGCAGTGAAAAGAATGATGACAGTCATGATGGTAATGGACAGCGCGTTTGGCATGGAGCGACGGAGCTTGATGAATCCCACAATTCCTAAGATAAGCACTACGTCGTAGGCAAGAAATGGAAGACGTAGAAGAAATTCCGGTTGTGTCCAAAGAACATGTTTTGCGAGAAGGATGTCATCCGTTCCTACGATCCACGCATAGATCTCCACGAAAAAACGCATATCCATTGCGCCGAGCACCGGAGAAAATATGGCAAATGTTAGGAGAGTGGTGAATCCAGCCACAGTAAGAGAGAGCACTTCAGGATATTTTCTTTGTAGAAGTGCCCAAATCCATGCGATTCCCATGCCACCCAAAAGGAATGCATAAGGCAATTTAGTGACGAAAGCAGCGCCAACAAATGCGCCACAGGCAATGCTCTGCCAAAGCGACAATCGTTTTTGCGTTAGTAAAAGAAGAGCGATCAGTGCAAAAAACATTCCCGGCACTTCTCCTATGACAACTTTGCCGGTGTTGACGAATGCCGAGAGCGAAACGAGCAATGCCGTGGCAAAACATGCGGAAGAACGACCTGCAATTTTCTTTGTGAAAAAATAAAATACTATTGTGGTGCCGCAGAGATAGAGCACCATGGGAATCCGAGCGGCGACAATGCTCGGCCCCAATATCTTCATAAAAAACGCAGAGGGATAAATCAGCATGGGTCCCACCTGGAGGATTGGATACAGCCATGGGCGACCGAGGATCGGCAGGGTGTAACCATTTCCTGTGGCATATTCGCGGGCAACGATCATGAAAAGGCTGTCATCGTTCCAAGCAGCGGGGAATGTGCCGAGTTCGCGCACAAAGAAAAATAATGCCGCACTTGCAATGATGCATTCGGGAAGGATATTCCATACTCGTCGAAAGAGTTCCTTTTGCTTCATGGATACATGGTAGCAGTGAACAGGTAGGACAGCTTGTCGCCTCTCTACGAGGCGATCTTTTGTGCAAATATCTGATTTATGCATTTTGTCGCTGTTCGCTTAATTTTTTCGAAAGATCGCGGTACTTCGCCATTAATCCTTGTTCCTTCGTATGACATTCGCGCACTTCGTAGCCTCCGCGCTGCAGATCGCGCTTCACATTCCAGTGCGCGGAGTGTTCTGATCATGATAACCAAAAGCGATGAGAATCTTGCTCATGAGTGACTATTGTACCCCAAAACCACAACCCTCCTTCGCCAAGGTTTCGGAGGGCAGGCGGGGGAGGGTACTTTCCAAGCGTGAAGCGACTGAGAAGAAAATTAAGGTATCATAGGCACGTGCGCATCACCTACGTCACCCATACCCGCTTTCCCGTCCAAAAAGCCCATGGAAAGCAAATTGCAGATGTCTGTGCGGCGCTGGCTGCCATCGGACATACTGTGACGTTGCTCTGTCCGACAGTCTCGAATTCCATCAAGCTCTCCTGGAACCGTTACTACGATCTCCCGGAGTCGTTCAAGGTGAAAACATTGGGACACAAAGATGCGACGCGGCAGTGGTGGGTTCCGGGGGTGTTCCATTTCCGCATCAACATGCGGCGGTACCAGAAAGCGCTCAAAACTTTTTTTGAGACGCACAAAACGGATCTCATCTATGTCCGCTCTCCTCAATTGCTGCCCGTCCTGCTCCGTGCAAAGGCGGATGTCATTTTGGAATTGCATTCCTTGCCGCGGCTCAGAAAGAAAAAGTTTGCAGCCCTTTGCAACAAGTGTGTTCGCATTGTGTGTCTGACAACCGCCATGGAGCGCGAACTCCTGTATTTGGGCGTAAAGCCCAAGAAAGTAATCGTGGAGCCGGATGCTGCGAACCTGGAGCGCTTCGCAAAGTCCGTATCGGTGAAGGTTGCGAAGAAAAGGACAAAAGTATTCCCGCTTGATCGTCCCGTCATCGGCTATTTCGGATCGTTCTACACGCAGAACAACATCGAGAAAGGAGTGAGTGTTCTCATCGAGGCCATCCTGCGCCTCAGACGAAAGAAAGTGCGTGTGTATGCGGGCATTGGCGGAGGGTGGGGCAAGGAAATCAATGAGTTCCAGAAGAAAGTGCGAGCGAAAAATTTGGAAGAAGATGTGCGGCTCTTGGGACACCTTCCTCCAGCGCAAATTCCCGAATACATGCTGGCGTGCGATGTGCTGGTGTATCCCGCACCGGCATCCAAGCATCCGTACTTCCAACGCGATACGTCTCCGCTCAAGCTCTTCGAGTATCTTGCCGCGGGACGACCCATCGTATGTGCGGATCTTCCGCCGCTGCGGGATATCGTCTCCAAAGAGACCGTGTACTTTGCGACCCCCGGGGATCCGAACTCCTTTGCGCACTGGATAGAGTATGTGCTTGAACATCCGGACGAAGCGGCGGTAAAAGTGAAAAAGGGGCTTGCTGCCGTGGCGTACTACAGTTGGGAAAAGCGCATGCGGCGAATTTTGAAGGGACTTTAAGCATTAGCGCCTTTGGAGCCGGAATGTTAAACTTTGCTCTATGGAAAGCGTGAAAACCATCAAGAAAGGCGATGCCATCTATGCCCTCTTCATCTCGAAGAATCTGTCTCCGGAAGGCGGCATCAAATTTTTAACAGATCATGCATCTCCGTTTCAATTGGGCTTGATGGAGCGCCCCGCGGGTCACAAAGTGAAGCCGCATCAGCATCCGCCGCAAACGTTTGATGTTCAGCGTTTTAGTGAATTTCTCTATGTAGAGAGAGGGAAGATAAAAGCAACGGTGTTTGATGAGGAATGGAATGTTCTTGCAGAGCAAGAGTTGGGAGCCGGAGATTTTTTGCTGTTCCTCCGCGGAGGACACGGCATCGATGTGTTGGAACCGAGCCGCATGATAGAAGTAAAGCAAGGACCGTTCCCCGGTGATAAGGCAGCCAAGACTTTCCGTGCCATACCATGACCTCTCCTCTCAAAGTTCCGGTCAACGAGCCCGTCCTCACGAAAGAGGCGAAGCAGTATGTTGCCGAGGCCATGGAGTCGGGCTGGATCAGCTCTGCGGGGAAATACATCGAGCAGTTCGAAGCGGAGTTCGCGGCATTCCTTGGTGTGAAACATGCCGTCACCACCACAAGCGGCACCACGGCCATCCACTTGGCGCTTGCGACGCTGAACATCGGACCCGGCGACGAAGTGATCGTTCCGGATTTTACAATGATGGGGAGCATCCTTCCTGTGCTCTACTGCGGAGCCACGCCGATCTTTGTGGATGCCAAGCCGGAGACGTTCAATATCGATCCCTCGCTCATCGAGAAGAAGATCACAAAGAAGACGAAGGCCATCATGCCCGTCCATCTGTACGGCCAGAGCGCAGACATGGATCCCATCCTCGCAATCGCCAAGAAGCATAATCTTTATGTTGTCGAAGACGCAGCGGAGGCACATGGTGCGACGTACAAAGGCTGCCTCTGCGGTTCGATGGGAGACATCGGGTGTTTCAGCTTCTACGCAAACAAGATCATTACGACAGGGGAGGGAGGCATGCTCGTGACGAATGATGATCAATTGGTAGCGCGTGCGCGGACACTCAAAGACTTGGCGCACAGTCCCCAAAAGCGTTTTTGGCACGAAGAGATGGGTTTCAACTATCGCATGACGAATCTGCAGGCGGCTGTCGGACTGGGGCAACTCAAGCACATCGATGAATTTATTAAGCATAAACAATGGATGGCCGATCGCTATCGCGAGGGGCTCAAAGGCATCAAAGGGCTTCGCCTGCCGGCAGTGAAGAAAGATTCTCTGAATGTGTACTGGATGTACGGTGTGCTTGTGGAAGAGTCTTTTCCAATGGCAAAAGACGAACTCCGAGCGGCGCTCAGAGAAAAAGGAGTGGATACACGTGATTTCTTCTATTCCTCTGCATCGCAGCCACTGTTTAAAGATCTTCCTTCTGCAAAAGAATCATTTCCTGTCAGTAAGATGCTCAGTGAGCGTGGGTTTTACCTGCCTTCGGGACTTGCTCTTACAGAGGAACAAGTCGACTATGTCTGCTCCGCACTTCGTGAAATCGCCTCAATATAAAACCGGCTTCGTTTCTATCATCCTTCCGACATACAACGAGGCGGGAAATATCATCGCGCTTGCGGAAGAGCTGGACAGCCATGTGAAATTTCCAAAGGAAATCATTGTGGTTGATGACGATTCTCCGGATGGCACGTCCCGCCTTGTCCAAGAATGCATCGCAGGCGGAGCCATCCCTGGGCTTCGTCTGGAAACGCGCACGGCGGATCGTGGGCTTAGAAAGAGCATTGAACGAGGGATTGAAATTGCGCAGGGCGACATCATCTGTTGGATGGACTGTGATTTTTCACATCCTCCGGAAGATATGGCATTGCTTGTTCAGGAGGTTTTGAACGGTGCGGATATTGTGATTGCATCACGGTATATGAAAGGGGGGGTGTATAAAAAAGGGCTTGGCTGGTTTGATGCGGATGAATCCGCATTTGCCGTGCTCCTCAGTCGCATTATCAACTGGATTATTCATGTTGTTCTCGATCCTCGGATTCACGATTATACGAGTGGCTTCGTCGCATTCCGTCGCAGTGTGCTTGAATCCCTTCTGCCGCTTCGGGGCGATTATGGCGAATACTTTGTGGAGTTGATCTATTGTGCCGTGAAAACTCGCAATATTTCCATCATTGAGTTGCCGTTCACCTCACCCCCTCGGCGCTCCGGACAATCCAAGACAGGTACGACCTTCCGAGCGCTCTTCTGGCGAGGGCTGCCTTATGCCCGCTTGATTCCCAAACTGCGGGCGATGAAAAATAATTGATCCTGTACCACATGTCTGTCCTCATAAAATTGATTTTCGGAAGAAATCGAACAGAATAAAAAAATAGCGAAGCTACCGGCGGTCGCGACCGCCGTGGCGAAGCAAGGGGGAGCACCATTACATCATCCCCGCTACGGAAGATTGTGCGCGATTAGCCAAGCCTTGAATTCGCGTGCAATAATGTCATGGCCTTCCTGGCTCAGGTGACCGTCTCCCTCCAGGTACGGTTTTTTGCCATCTAGAAGAGCTTGGCGGAGAACCGGCGTTGCATTAAAGACAAGGATACCATGCTGCTCTGCGAGTTCTGCGATTCTCTTCTGGGAAAAATCCAGATCGATCTTCTTTCCTTGGAGGACAGGATATTTTTCGATAAGTTCCGGCGTCGTGCGGAGATCCATTTCTAGTAGAGAAGGGATGATGCCGAGGACAAGCATACCTTTGTCCACCTCTTTCTTCATTGCGACGAGCAATTTTTCATTCACCTCCATCGCAAGAGCGCGCTCCGGAGTATCTACGATGGTCGTGGCGAGACCCAGTGGAATATCTCTGTTCAGTTCTTCGGGTTCTGTAGAGAGCAGCCCTGTGCGGACAAGCAGCCACAAAAAAAGAGGATTATCTTTGCCCTTCTCGAAGATGAGCCGCGGCAGTCTGAGTTTCTGGAGAAGAAATGTTTTGAGGATACCCAACTGTGGCTCTTCGATCACACTTTCTTCCATCGATATCCCTTTGATGAAGTCTCTCGTGACATAATTATCCCGAGAATCATTGCCTGTGTAAAACCAAAGCACTGTGACATCGGGATTGTACGAGCGGCCATAGTGGCGATACGTCAGGAGTTCCAAAAATGTTCCCCGTCCAGCCACGCTCAGATTCAACTGCTGCGTGCCCGGCATATGCTGCTCCAACTGGGAGACGAAATTTTTGTCGGTATCCACGTGGATGGCTTCCACCAGCGAATCGCCAATGTGAAGAATGCGTTTGATGTGCCCAGGTTTTTCTACTGGGAATGTGTTGCCGTTCCAGCCATAGGCATTTGTCCAGAGATGCGACGCCCAATCACTTCCTTGTAGATGCACATCCATATTTGGCTTCAGTGTACGACCGATATAGCGGTCTCGTACCGTGAGTATGCTGCTTTGTGGAATGAAGATGCGCACAGCAACTTCCAGCACCGCCAGGATCAAGAAAAGTGCGACAACAAGAGCGATGATATTCCCCAGCCAACGGAGAATCCTTTTTTTCATTGCAGGGAAGGGAGCACATTTTTCTCCAAAGTTTGCAGGATAATGTCTGCAGCCTGTGCCGCAGTCTTGCTGCTTGGGTGCACGGTGTCCCAGGAGAGCGTTTCTGCGTGATTGCCGAATGTTTCATAGAGATCCAGCACAGTGAATCCGCGCTGCTCTGCGATTTTTGCAAGTTTCGGACGGGCAAGCGGGTGCATATGCCGTTCGGGCCAGATGATGAAGAGACGCGGAAGATTCTTTGGCATCGAGCGCACCAACGTATCCAAATACGATGCATATTTTTGCAGACTGACATTCGTCACGTTTTCCTCATCCGTATTTTCCTGCATCGCGAGCTCCTGTTCCTTCAAACTCTTCTTTCCTTCTCGTGCACTCACGAATTTCTTCACGGCTATGTAGAACGCGCTGTGCATATCGAGCCAACATTTTCCAGGAATGAACTGCAAAATACCACGTTCAATGGGTGTGCATATCCGTTCAGTTGGTTGCCAGCCTTCCGGTCGCAGGATTCCTTGATCATCCAGCTTCGCGACGCCAAAATCTTCGACATCATTGAAATGGAAGATAAGCACCAGTGCTTTGGGATCTAGCTTCTTGATCTTTCCCCGATATACCGCCGTCTGTTGCCGTAAGTTGTAGCCCGGCGAAGCCGTATTGAGAACGCTCCATTCGGGTATCTCTGCCTGAATCCTGCTCGTGATGGTTTCATTGTCGTTCACGCCGTACCCGAATGTGATGGAATCGCCGAGGAACACCAGAAGCGGTTTATTCGGATCAATTTCCGGACTGCGGAAGCCCAGGCTATTCGTCGTCACTGTGGATCGATAGGCATATTCCGAACTATTGGGTTTCAACTCATAACTGATCTCCGGATTCGTACTCTTCTGATAAATCTTCGGCGGATTGGGCTTCACGGAAACGAGTCCGCTCACTCTTAGGGCAATCTCGATCCCTCCGAAGAACAGGAGGATGGTCGCAAAGAGGAGGCCGAGGTTGATGGCGAGATCTTTTCGTTTCATACGTTTTATATGATACAGGAAGATCCGTTTGTAGAGACGCCCCGGCGGGGCGTCTCTACGACGAATGAACAATTGTTTCCGGTGCATCACCTAGATTTTTTTGTAGAGACGCGCGATTCGCGCGTCTCTACGGATGCACTCATAATTTTTCTCCAACAAGAACATACAACCCCCCTTCCCGTCCAATCGTAAACATCCAACCGAGCTGCTTCATGGCGTGCTGCAAGGCAGATCCTTTTGGATGCTCTTCGAAGAGGCGAAGCCCTGCCTCTTCACCCGGAAGATTCGCTGCGATGGCGGGGACACCACTCAGGAATTTCACATGCGTTTCATCGAACCATCCCAGCACTTCATCCACACTGTGCCAGCTTTCATGCGGATTCTTGTACTGGTCTGCAAACCAAATTTCTTTCTTGCTTTGATCGACATCTTTGCGGCGCATGTGCGCATCTAAAGATCGAAATGCGTTGCCCGTCGCCGTAAAAATCATCTTGCGGATGCCCAAAGGAATGCGCGCGTAGCTGTTATAGAGACCAATCAAAATCTTTCCCCCCGGCTTCACCAACTTCAGAAGCTCCTCGTAGCCGCCTTTGGGATCGGGTGTGTGATGCAGCACGCCGCTGCAGATAAGAACATCCACCGAATTTTCTTTGATGGGCATCTGGAAGATATTTCCCTGGAGGAAGTGAATATTATGGAGCCCGAAGCGTTCTTTAAATCCTTGCCCCAGCTTCAGCGATGCGATGCTCTGGTCAACGCCGATGAGTGTTCTTGTGGAAACGAGTCCCAGGAAGTTTGTCATCTGTCCCGTGCCACAACCCACCTCCAGAACTGTCGCGAAAGGGGAGATGGCCTGGTCCACCCACAAGCCAAAGGCACTGGCACGAGCCTTATCCATCAGAATCCCCGGACTATCTATGCCGTCGTACCCCGGAAATGTAAATTGCTCGTAGAATTTCTGCATCTTCTGGCGCACTGTTTCTTCCTCCGGACTCTTTGTGGGTGTCAGCAACCGCGCGATGCCATCGATGATGGGATATCGCATCCCTTTCTCCGAAATCAGATCCTCGCCTTGCAGAGCAAGATCGGTATGCGAGCCGGGGCAGCGGAGAAGGGGAACGATTTTTTGCACCGACATACGGTAGCGGAAGCAGTAACGGCTTACACGTTTTTCCAAGCACCCACGGCACGAAGCGTGCCCGCAGGCTTTTCCGCACGTTTCGCGAGTCCTTTCACGATGGCAAAGGCACGTTCGATGTCTTTTTCATCAATGACAAAGTTGATTTCTGTGAAGTAAGAAATGATCTGGTACACATTGATCTTGTTCCAGGCGAACGTACGGACGAAGGGGAAATACACGCCGGGTACGGTGACCGTATCCAGGGGAAGGCGAGCACTGATCACTGCAAGATTCTTGAAGAGTGCGATCTTTTTTTCTCCGGCTGCCAGTTTCAGCAAATGCGGAACAAGAACATCGCTGATATCAAAGGTTGTTTCGCCCGTTCCCTGTCCGAAACTGAAAAAGGGATTGTCGTATTGCTCCGCCACTTTCAAGAGTTGCTGATGAATCTTGCTCATATGCGGTGAGGTCACAAATGCCACTTCGGTGATCTCCGATCGGACGCTGATATTGCGCACATGATGCAACTGCTCCCGCACGGGAAATTTTTTCAGAAGAAGATCCGCATGCCTGCGCAGCGCCATGACCACTGCCCCTTCGGTGACAGGTTCCAAGAGCATCTCTTCGATCTCCGGTCGTATCCTGCGTGCCAGTGAGCTGAAGTTCACGATATCCAGTGCCAATGCCTCCCCGTAGGAGGGGTTCGCTTCGATGATCTTTTCGATGGTGTGCGCAATGGTGATCATGACCAGATGATAGCATGAAATGTTTAAAATTAAACAATTATTTCAAAATTTGTAATATTTAGAGATAAATTTTGATCTTAAAGCCGATTTGAATAAATTACCGGCGTATTCGAGTACACCGTTCGTTCCTTTCCATCACAGGAGTTTTGGATTCTATGTGCAGTACAACTTATGCACCACGTTCGGTTCCGCGGTTCACGCACTATGCATGCACCATGGAAGAACCGTTTCCCCGTTTCATCCACAATGTCACTGAAAAGGAATTGCAATGCGCATTTCCGGATCTCTTCGAAGCGATCGCCGTCTCTCTGTTTCTGGAAGATGCCGGCTACACCGGACTCGTCGACGACAAGTACGAGCCCTCACCCGGCAAGTGGTACGGTATCAGCTGGGGTTGCATTCACTATTACGCGTACTACCTCTGGCAGTCACCCGCGTGGGATCTTCGCTGGATGTTCTGGAAGTGTTGCTGGATGTGGATCATCACTTTCGGGAAAGCCGCTTGGTTCACGTCCGATGAACGGAAGTTGATCTCTGCGGCATTTTCTTTGCCCTTTCCCGTCGCACTCTTCTCGCAAGCGGTCGTGCGGCTTGTCCGCCACGGCATACTTGATAAGAAAATCGAAGATTTTGGCGACGATAAGAAAGTGGCAATGTACTACCCGACGCAACAGCTTGCCCAAAAGTTAGCTGCCATTCGCCGCATGTAGAAACCATTTCGAACGAACTCTATCCCTCAAAGCATTTGCTAGCACTCGGCTTTGGGGGATTTTTTAATCCAGCTCAAACTTCTTCAAATACTCTTTTTGCGTATCTTCGCTCGCCTGGCCCATCTTGTTCTTGGAAAGCACAAAGTTTCCCAGCACCAGGTAATCCATGTGTGTGTGCAAGAAACAGTTCAGCGCATCCTTCGGGCTCTCTACAATCGGTTCGCCACGGACGTTGAAGCTTGTATTGATGATGACAGGGCAGCCGCTCTTCTTCTCGAAGGCTTTGATGAGGTCGTAATAACGAGGGTTTTGATCGCGGCGAATGGTCTGGATGCGTGCGGAGCCATCCACGTGCGTCACGGCTGGGATCTCGTTTCTCTTTTCTGGCCGCGTGTTTGCTACGAGGAGCATGTACGGGCTCTCGCGATCCAGCTCGAAGTAATCACTCACGCGCTCTTCGAGAACTGTCGGCGCAAATGGTCGGAAACTTTCGCGGAACTTGATCTTCAGGTTCACTTTCTGCCAGTTTTCTTTGTTCCGTGCATCGGCAATGATGGATCTGTTGCCAAGTGAGCGGGGACCGAACTCCATTCTGCCCTGGAACCAGCCGATCACCCGCGCACCAGCCTCGCCATTCGACTCGGCGGTGCGGGGCTCCGCATTCTCACCTGCAAGTAAACCAGAAACACGTTCGATCAATGCTGCATCATCAAGTTTCTCATATGGAACATTCTGCGATTTCAAATACGTTTCGATCTCTTCATTTGTGTATGCATTGCCTAAAAACACATGTTCCATCTTTGGAATGCGTGCACCGTTATAAATCCTGTGCCAGATTGCCAGGGCAACGCCCAAGGAGCCACCGGCATCACCGGAGGCAGGCTGGATGAAGATGTTTTTGAAGATGCCTGCACGCAGAATCTTGCCATTTGCCACACAGTTCAGCGCAACACCGCCTGCAAGGCAGAGATTTTCCGATGGATGCAGTTTCTTCGCCTGCTTCGCGATCTTGATCATGATTTCTTCCGTAATTTCCTGCAGTGAGCGTGCGATGTCTTTATGGAACTGCGTCATGGCACCTTCGCCTTTGCGCGTCGGCTGTCCAAACAGTTTTTCGATCTCCCTGCCTGTCATCCGTAGGCCGTACTCGTATGTGAAATACTTCATGTTCAGCGCGAAGCTGCCGTCTTCCTTCACATCGATCAGCTCCCGCATCTCCTTCATGTATTTTGGCTCGCCGTACGGAGCCAGTCCCATCACTTTGTATTCTGCACTATTCACTTTGAAGCCAAGATAATAGGTGATGGCGGAGTAGAGCAGGCCGAGCGAGTGCGGAAAGTGGATCTCTTTCGTTAATTTCAACTCCGTTCCTTTGCCGTAGCCAATCGTGGTTGTTGCCCATTCGCCGACACCATCCACAGTGACAATACTTGCATCCGCAAAGCCCGATGCGTAGTACGTGGAAGCCGCATGGGATTCATGGTGTTGCACGTAGTAGATGGGGCCTTTGTATTTCAGTTCTTTCTGGAGGTTCGTCGGAATCCACAGTTTTTTCGTCATCCATTCCTGCATGGCGCGGTGATACGTTATGAGCCCGCGCGGCCAGACTTTGAAGTATGTGCGGAGGATGCGATCGAAAAATTTGAGAAGCGGCTTTTCATAGAAGCCAACGGCATCTATGTCTTTGATCGTGATTCCCGCGAACTTCAGTGCCTGCTCCACAGCTTTCACGGGCACAGCTTCATCATGCTTTTTTCTGGTGTAGCGCTCTTCCTGCGCCGCGAAGATCACCTCGCCATCCTTTAACAGGGCAATGCCGCTGTCGTGGTAGTAGCAGGAGATGCCGAGGATGTAGACGGGCTTCGACATGGATCAAAATTGATATTTCATACTGTCTTTGAAATCCGGTTGCGCATCCACCCAGTACGAATCGGGCTTTGTCTTCTTTTGGAAGAGCGCGCCGATTTTTATGCAGACGGCGTAGATGGTAAAAGCAGTGAGCCAGAGAATGGTCAAAATGATTTTGCTCATCACCATGCCGAGCGCGTGGCTAAATGCCATCCACGCTTTGTAGAGCCAATTGAAAGGAGGAGGAAGATTCATATGCAGAAGACAGAGCAGCCGGCCCCGGCTGCGATTAGAAGACGGTGTAGATGAACGGTGCCAATGGCGACCCCTGTGCGAAGATGAGCAGTAGTCCAAGGAGCGAAATCAAAAGGATCAACGGCAGCAGCCACCACTTTTTCCGCACGCGCATGAATTGCCATAAATCAACGAATATTGATAGTTTGCTCATCAGTGAGATAGTAGCAGAGGAAGGATGCCGAGGGTACCGACGGAACCGCCGTTATTATACCTCGGTACCTTCGGTACCCTCGGTTACGTCGGTTTTAAATCAATGTATAGATGAACGGCGCTAAGACAGAATTTTGAGCGAAGATCAGGAGCAAGCCAAAGAGAATGATCACGATGAGGATCGGCATCAGCCACCATTTCTTGCGGACGCGCATGAATGCCCACAGATCTGCAAAAATTGAAAGCTTGCTCATATGCTTATCATACCAGAAACAAAGTGCTAGGGGCGAAGCCTGCCTGCCGGTCTTCAACTCCGAGGCTCAGACTCGAGGAGCAGGCAGGTGCCATGTGCCAAATATGTTTTTGGCACTTAGCAATTGTTAAAACTGGGCTAGAATACTCCTGTGCAGTTGCCACAATTTCAGGTTCTTGCAGCCATCGAAGAAAGACACTGGTGGTTTTTAGGACGCCAAACAATCTTTCGATCTCTGCTTCAGAGCATTGTACCCCCCCACACCGGCAAGAAATTGATCGATGTCGGATGCGGCACGGGAGGCAATACCGCCGCGTTTGCATCCGAATACGAATGCATCGGCATCGATCCTGTGCCGGCGGCGATTGCCTTCGCAAAGGAACGGTTTCCACAGTGCGCATTTTTAACCGGGATGGCTCCATGGGATGTTCCGAAAGAGATGCACGAAGCAGACATTGTGCTTCTTGCGGACGTCTTGGAACATGTGAAAGAGGATCGAATGCTTGTGGCGGATTTGGTGCATGCAATGAAACCGAGAGCCATTCTTCTTATGATAGCTCCTGCAGATATGAAACTCTGGAGTCCGCATGATCGGGGGTTTGATCACTATCGCCGGTACGATTTGGAATCGGCGCGTTTTCTTTGGAAAAATTTACCCGTTACAGAGCATGTCTGCACTTACTGCAACGCGCGATTGTACTGGCCCATTCGCATTGTACGCACTTTGGCCAGATTCTTTGGAAGATCCCTGGGGCCGGCTGATACGGATCTGTCGCTGCCGCCCGCGCCTATCAATTTCTTGCTGCGCAAGATATTTGAAAGCGAAGCAAAACGCATAGTATCAAAAGGTTTTGGCCATGGAGTCAGTTTTATTGCACTGCTCCAAAAGAATTAACGAACACTGCGCTGTCGTATAACTACTTCTGCCAGCAATCCAAAGAGTCCAATTTGAAGCCCCGAGAGAAGCATGAGCATGCCGGAATCGGAGATATTGAGATCTGTATATAAGGTGTAGCTGATCACTCCAATACCAAGAATCATCAAAAATATGCTTGGCCAGATGAAAAACTTGAGAGGACGGAAGTACGTGATAATGCGGACGATGAGTCCTAAAAAGTTCACGAAGTTCTTCAGCCCGTTTATGCCACTACCCATGGTGCTTTTGCCTGTGCGCTTGCGGTAATCAATCGGCACGTAGCGGACGATGTAATCATTTGTCAGCGCTGCCAGCGTGATCGTAATGGTGAACGAGAAGCGTTGCGGGTAGAGGTGCATGAACCGTTCCGCCAGCGGGCGCGAGAACACGCGCATGCCGGAGTTGAGGTCGGGAATGCGGATGCCTGCCAGCGTGTTCGCGAGCATGTTCACGACCCATTTTGCAGGGCGGCGGATGAGAGGGATCTGCACGCCTTTCTTCGTACGCGCGCCCACGACCATGTCTGCGTTCGTATGTTTCATCTCGGTGAGAAGGGCTGCGAACATGCTTAAAGGGTAGGTGCCGTCTGCATCCACCGTGCCGATGATGTTTCCTTTGGATTGGCGGATGCCGGTTTTCATGGACGATCCGTATCCGCGATTCTGCGGATGCGTGATGACGTGCAGCGATGGCATCGAAAGGCCGGACAACATCTGCGGCGTGCGGTCGTGGCTGCCATCATCAATAACGACTATTTCGTATGGCTCGCCCGTAGCACGCAGGACGGCGTCCAGGGTACGGATGGTGTCTTCGATAACGCCTTCTTCGTTGAGGACGGGGACGAGCAGGGAGATCATGGGACATCAGAATACCCTCATTTTCATATCCCGTAATCCCTTCCTTTTGGTTGGTTTAGACAGGTTTTTCCAGGTTTTGCGGAAAACGTTGAAAATGGGGCCGACGATGCCAATCGGCATTCTTTCCACCGCCCATTGTACAGAAGCCAGCCGACCCAACCAAAAAATGCATCGAAGCACTTGTTCAACAGCCACACGACTCATGGGGATATGCACTGGTTCATAGCCGTACTCCGGTCGTGTCTTCATCCATCTCTGGCGGATGAAAGAGCCACGCTTCTTGAAGTCGAGCATGTGGCCGTGCATGTCGAGCGCCTCATCAAGAGGAATCTCGCGGAGATCCAGGAGTCCTTTCTCTTGCATCTCCAAGAGGATGGCCAAACCTTTTTCACTTCGTGCGAGAATCACCGAGTGTCCGCCGCCCGCCTGTTCGTATTTGGGCGACCACGCATCCCCAACGGAAATGTCCGTCAATTCATTGGTGAAATCGACCAGTTGCAGACTGCCGCGTGTGATGAAGAACGGGATGAGATAATTGTAGTGGAATTTTGCGGCTCGCAGCGTGCGGCCATCGCGCAATGAAATTTCCAAGTGCCCCGGCCATTCTCCTGCGCGGTACTTCAAGCTTGTGATCTCTTCTTCGGATCGCACGCCATGCGAACGCAGGAAACTGCGGATGGCTTCGAAGCCCATTTGCGTTCCCATGTACGGGCCCACTACGTACGCAATATTTCGGACGGAAGGATGTTTCATCATCTGCAATTTTCGGATGGCGGCCACCTGGTCGGGCAACCCCACGTACGCCAGAGGTCCGATCTCCTCCGTGAGTTTTTCCAGAATCATATTTGTCGGCGTCTGGCTGTAGACGCTGCCTGCACATGCGATGATCTCTTCTCTCGTTCGAGCGACGACGGGCTCGGCTTGCCACGGTTTTGTCTTCCCCATACATAAGCAAACGGCTCCTGCAATCCTCTTTGTTTCAAGAAGATGCATGAGCAGTGCGGTGGTGACACCGCCGGAAGCGCTGCGTCTTCGGATTATTTCGTCCGTTGCATGGCCGATATAACTCTTCTCAGTAACTCCCAAGAGCCAATTTTCCGGCAGCTTTCCGAAGACGAATATATTCAGAGCCGGATAATTGCAATACCGTGCCGGAGAAGCTTCGTACGCCGCTCTTGGCACCGGCTCCTTTTTCTCCGTACGGGTAAGAATCAATGATCTTCCTCTGCCCTCGTAGCGAAGCGTCCCTTCCGAAAGTCCGATGCTCGTGCCGCACTGGGTTTCCAGTTCCGTATCCACAATCTCCGTTTTCAGTTTGTGCCACCAAATATCTTTTATCTTATGGCAGATGAATGTGCGACGCAGCGCCACGATGCGGAGGATGGATTCCGGCAGAATCGATTCCAAAAATTTTCCAACACGAAGGAGGAATGCATGGCCGGCAGGGATCAGCACGAATGATCGTTCCGTTTCGATCATCAACCCAGTTTCTTTGAGGATTGTCAGGATCTCGCCGCGCGGGAGCATGCGATGCGGACCTTCGCCGTGATCAATGTGGAGGATTGCTGAGAGCCAATGCACCGGTTCCCAGAGTCGATTGGGAGTCGTCAGGATTATCCGGCCTTCGGGCGCAAGCACCCGCGAGAGCTCGGCGACAAATGCTTTTGGGGTTGGCACGTGCTCCAGCGTTTCGTAGCAGAGGATGACATCGAAGGAAGCATCAGGAATCGGAAGCGGCAGATCATGAAAACGTTCCACCTTTGCTCGCGGTCCCATCGGTGTGAGGCGTTGCTTTGCCTGCTCCACAAAGGAAGCTGCCATCGCGAAGCACATGAATGTTGCCGTTGGATACTTCTCGGCAAAGAATTTTGTTCCGTTTCCCGTGCGACAATCAACGTCCAGAATGCGAGCGTGATCGGGAATCTGAAAGAGGGGAGCACTGTCGATGAAGCGCCGCAGATATGAATCGATCCGCGCATTCAGCAGATCGTAGCCGGGTTCACTGTCCCAATGGGCGGCAACATCGGCGAAGGACCATGGTTTTCGCATGTGTGCGTAGTATAGAGCGGTCGTTATCTCCGTGCGGGGTTTCTGAGCCACTCCCATAACCCCGGCAAGGCGCTGATCACGATGGTGCTAAACATCAAAAAAGCGAGTGCCACGGCACCTTCCGAAGGAATATTATAAGGAGCCAGGAGCGTAATAAGCGCCGCATCGCGCGTGCCGAATCCCGATGGAGAAATGGGAATGAGTGCGACGATGCCCGCGATCGTGATGATTGCAATGAGAGTGGCAACAGGAAGCATGATGCCAATGGCGTACGCCAGGAGAATCGCCCACACAAAATATAGCACCCAACCACAGACCGTTGAGACAAAAAGGAGCGATAGAGACTTTGTGTCGACAGTAGGGAAGGAAAGTTGGGGTACCAGACGACGCACGATGTGTGATCCGTGTCGCCAAGCGATGTATCCGACGAGAAGAATCCCCAAGAAGGAGGATCCTGCAATCAGTCCGGCTTGCACTCCCCAAAGCCACCAGACACTGAGCGCAGCCAATGTCGCAATGGTTGCGATATCCAGGATCCTGTCTGCAAACGTGATGGCAAGTGCGACACTGAGAGATGCACCCGCGTGTTTAAGGTATGCCGCACGTCCCAAGTCTCCCACTTTGCCGGGCGTGACCACAGACAGAAAAATTCCAATCATGTAGGTACGCCACGATGCGCGAAGATCCGGTTTCAATCCGGCCGCATGTTGCAACAGATGCCATCGCATGGCTTTGCATCCGTATGACAAAAATGTGCTCCCGAGTGCCAGGACTATCAGCAATAGATTTGCCCGGGTTATGATTTGGAATAGTGCGAGGCGGTCGATCCGTAAAAGGATCCAAATAAACACCAAAACGCCGAAAACCCGGAGCAGTTGCAGGAGAATCCGTCGCCCGCTGGAAAGTGCCTGATGTCGCACGCGGCGAGATGGTACCATGGTGGACGCGCATGCTTCTACGGCGACCTCTTCCTCTTTCGGTGCATCTCCTCCTTTTGGCTCTATTTGCGTGTGCGATGGTTGGTGTGTGGATGCTCCCCGTGCTTGTCGCGGGATATCCGGATGATATCCCCACGCTCTTGCTGCAAGCCAGAAACTTTGGCGAAGCAGGAGTATTCAGTGTCACAGATCACCTTGGTCGCTACCTGACGCCCGAGCTGCTCCGCACCGGCGGGAGTATTAGCGCAGATGGCGGCCGTCTCAGCGCCATTGTTTTTGGATGGATCGGCACGTTCATCCCGTACACAAATCTCATCGGTTGGTCGCTCGTCACATCCGTTCTTCTTGCTGTGTCACTCTTCCCATGGTGGATTGCCGTCAGACAGTTTTTTGATGCGCGCGTTGCGTGGATTGCCACGGTCATTTTTTCACTGATGCCAATCTATTGGTACGAGGCGATCTACGTGAGCAACTATCAGCTCGCGTTCCTCTTTCTCTTTTGCGGTTTTGCTTCCTTCGCGCTCCTACGAAAACGTCCTCTTCTTGCGCTTGCCGTCGCAGGTATATTTTTCGGCCTCACCGTTTCCGCGAAAGACACATTTTTGGTCTTTGTGCCGTGGTTTGTCTTCTGCGCTTTCTGGCTTGCATGGGGCGATATCCGCAAACAAATTCTCACGATCTTCGTCTTCGGCATCTGCTCACTTGTTCCCTATATGTTGCCGTACATCGGCGATATTCAAACGCTGGGATATCCCGTCAACCAAAATATCGCGCGTGTGTGGCCGGGAGGGAAAGAAATTGAGAATGAAATTTATCTGCACCTCTATCCCGATCCGTATACGTACTTCTTCGACCGAGAGCACTTTGAAAAAGAATTGCTCGCGCGCGTGGAAACGCTGTCGACGCTGCAACGCCTGCAGTATCAAAAAATTCTTTTGAACTTCGATGTCGGCAAACCAAGTATGTTCACAGCATTCCTTAATGGAACATGGCTCTTTGTTGGCAGCATCCCCTCGTATTTCCAGCAGGATACGATGGGAGGTTTTGTCCTGTGGCTCTTCATTCTTCCGGGCATCCTCTTCCTCTGGAAAAAAGACAGGCGCTTCGCCATCACACTTCTTGGTTTGCTTTTTTTCACAGAACTTGGCATTCGGTACGTGCTTCACTTCAATCGGGAACATCTCATGGATACGGGTTGGGCATTGGCGCTTTTCGCGGGGATCGGTGTTGCCGCTGTCGCAGACTCACTCGCGGGATCATGGAAGAAATACTCAGCCGTCTTTCTTTCGATTGCGATCACGGTTCTTGTAGCCGGCCAATTGCTGCAAATTAACCGTACGCGTTTTGCGAGAATCTATGCCAAGGTCATCGTCCAGGACATCGTGGCCGGTGCCGAAGCGCTCCATAAGCTTACGCCGAATGTTATCGTGGCGACGCCGCTCCCTCCCAGTCGGTCGACCCAAGTTGCGCTCTTGTCCGACAGGTCGGTTGTTCTCTTTTCGGAGGCAACTATCAGGCGCCTTCTGGAACAGGGGATCCTCCCCAAAGTTTTCAAGCAGTACGGAGTTACACATGTCTTTGGCTATCCGGAAACTTTGGCACGAGCGATGAGAAGAGTGATGCCAACGGTTCAGATTGTTGTTGAACCCGCTTCTCAATCAACATCGCCAAGAGTGACGCCGGGAGTACGGTGGTTGCTGCATCTCTTCAGATAAAAAATATGAGAAACAAAATACAAGAATCAAAACGTGCACGCATCTTGCTTCCTGCCTGCCGGCAGGCAGGTTTTTCAGCGTGAGTATGCCGCAAGGTGCCGATCTACAAACGTATCAAGCGAGTAGTTTTCTTCTACGCGCTTCTTTCCTGCCATTCCCATTCTTTTCCTTCGATCTGTATCTTGAAGGAGTGTTGTCAGCGCAGATGCATACGTCTTGGCATCTGTCGGATCCACGATGATGCCCGTCACATTATTTTCGATGATTTCCGTTGTTCCTCCAAAGCATGTCCCGACGACTGGGCGTTCCATTGCCATTGCTTCGATATTCATGAGGTTGAAAGCATCCAGGTACAGAGACGGCGTGGTGACAACGTCGGCGGCGGCGAAAACGGCCGGCATGTTCTCTTGTTTCAGCCATCCGGTGGTGCGAACTGCAGCACGTACTTCGGGTGAAACGTTCAGAAGCGAAGGGCACAGCCTCTCCTCCTCTCCGACAATCAAGAATCGCGCATGTGGCACGTGTGCGATCACCTTCGAAGCGGCCACCAACAGAGCGTCGATTCCTTTGTCATGGCTGATGCGTCCGCCGAAAAGAACAGTCGGGCCATCAAGGTGAAAACTCTTTCGACATGCATCGATGCTCGCTTGATCCGGAAGCGGATGTCCAGGAATGCCATTCGGAATTACGAGGGTATTTTTGATGCCGTTTGCGTTCAAAAAATCTTCCAGTGCATGGCTTATTGCGATGACGCGCGTTCCGGTGGAGCGCAAGATTTTTTTAATCCCCGGATTTCTGAGCGGCCGATACTGCAGGCCAACTGCATGCAGATGATCCGCAAGCCGCATTCTGTATGGGTGCCCAGCCTTGGTTGCTTGTCGGTACGCATCCGTATTCACTCTTCCAAAGGAAACGAGGAACGTGTCGTGTGCCGTGAGAAAAATGTTCTCCGTGAATGTCCGTGCAACCGAGAGGCATCCGTATGACAGATACGTGTGCAGATTGTGGGCGTGGACGATATGCGGTTTGTTTTTGGTCCAGATCTTTTTCACAGCTTGCATTGCAACGGGATTTTGCAAGCAGCGCCGGTGACGTTCGCGTAGCGGAATGTTTGTGAAAATACTGACGATTGAACCCGCTGTGTCCTTCGTTTCCACCATCATTCCCCGAGTGTGGTCTTGGTGCGTCGTGATGAGCATCACTTCGTGGCCATGTGCCGCGAGGCCTTGTCGCAGATGATCAACCATGACCGGCGCGCCGCCACGGGCGACGGGGAGCGCCTCATCATTGAGGAGTGTGATGCGCATGGCTACTCTTTGCGAAGGAGCACTGTCCAGCCGATGGCATGTTTGCGCGCCGAAAGGGAAGAATCCAGGCCATCCAACCAAATCCCGATTCGCGAGCAGACGAAACTCATGGGTGAGAGAAAAAGCATGGCAAGAGGATGTTGATACGGATGGAGAAGATCGATCCAACGACGGATGCGGCACTGCGCCATGAATGAATGGTATCGGCCGCGCTGCTGCATCTCCTCGATGGCAAATCCCGCTTCTTGGCAGAGGACGGTGAGGCCGAAATTGGTGTAGCGGTAATAATCATGCGGCTCTTCGTGGAGCTCATTCCATTGCGGCACGGTAAGAAGCAGCCTTCCTCCGGAGTGTAGGATGCGGTGCATCTCGGAGAGCGCTTTTGTCGGATGCGGCACGTGCTCCAGCATCTGTGTGCAAATGATACCATCAATGGAGTTGTCTCCCAGTGGGATTGCCTCAGCGGAACCGACGATGTCCGGCATTTCTTTTTCGTTGAGATCCAGCGATCGCAGGCTTTTCGCATGTGGGAAAACATGACGATAACGTTTCCCGTTGCCGCCGCCCACATCCAAAATGTCGCCGGAGAGTCTTGGCGCAAGAGCGCGCACCTGACGGCGCAGGAGAATCCGATCGGGTTGATGCATGATCATAGTGAAATGAAGAGTGGATCAGGAAATTGTCCTTGTCGAGTGAGAATGGAGTGTTCTCTCACGAAGCAACTGAAGCGTTGGCCACAGTATGCTGCTGATGAGCACATGATACACAGCCAGGCCGATGTACAGCGCGCGCGTCGATCCCAATTCAGGTTCGAAAACAAAGAACAAACCAATTGCAATGCCCATACTGAAAAGGTTCATGAGAGTCGCAATGTAGATTTTGGAATGCAACCGAAGGATAGGGATGACGGAAGTGTGGAGACCGTTCAGAATGTGCAGCACAACGATCACCAGAAACGGATACGCTGCGACGGAAAATTCTTGTCCATATACGAGCGGCAAAAACACGGGAACGAGAATCATGGCTGCAGCACTGATGGTGCCATGGACGAAGATCGTATGTCTGGTGAGGCGCAGGAAATTTTTTCGGAGAAGCTCTGCATTGCCACTCATGGCGGAGAGAGCGGAAGAAGCCATGCGGCTGATGCTGTTGAGACCCACCGCAGACGGCAGATCCGCGAGTTTGAATGCAAGACGAATAAGACCAACGATGCCCGTTGACGCTTGCATGCTCAGGATGAATAGGAAAATATTCGGATAGAGATTGCCGATACTCTTGTCTACGGCGATCCAAATGCCATCCTTACTATATTTCCAGAGTTTCTTCCACGGCATGGGTCGAAGCATCTCCCGAAGATGCGGAAAATCATGGCGAGCACGGAATCGTGGAAACAGCAAGAGTGAAAGAACGAAAAACGTTCCGGCGGCGATGACAGAGCTCCACAGCACTCCAGCGACTTCGTATCCCAATATCAGAAAGATGGTTGCCGCGGCAAGCTGCACGACAGTCTTTGCATTTTCCAGAAACGCAAGCAGGCGAATCTCCCGCACGGTTTGAAGAGCGACTGCAAAAAAACTGAAAACAAATTCGAACATTGAAGACAGAAACACCAGTCGTGCGAGCGTACCCATGATCGGGTCACCATATATGCGTTCCGTGAGCCATGGTGCTATCAACATAAGTATTCCCATCAGCAGAGCCGTGCCCAACGAGAGAAGAATGTAGTAATGCGAGATTTCCCGCATGGCATTCTTATCTTGTCGACCCCATGCTTCAGCAAGAAAGGTTGTGAGGGTCATTTGCTGTCCCAGATTTGTGATGAGTCCGAATACACCTGTGAAGGCGAGAATCACGGCATACGATCCGTACCCGCCTATCCCTAAAAATCGCGCGTAAAGAATGGACGACAGAAAGTTGCATCCAATGGAAACCATGCGCCCGACCTGCATGGTGGCGACGTCCCGGACGAAGGGTACCCGCGCAATGCGAAGGAGAGACGGTAACATTTACAGAATCGGTTCAACACGGAAGACATCATTCTCGTAGCCGGTTCCTTCTCGCGATCGTGTTGTCATATTGATGAGGACGGTCGGCTCCAGTGCGCGATACGCATGCACCACATTTGTCGGAATCATCGCAAGGTCGCCGGGTTCCAACGTATCCAGACGCACGGCGCTCTTTGGCTCATCAATCCCTTTTGTCGCCAGCTCCAGACGGCCGCTCACAATGTAGTCGTATTGCATGGATTTTTTGTGATAGTGATTCGCACGCACCGCATTTTTCGCGAATGTGATCATGCCGATGTGTTCCAGAGGTTCCTTGGTATTTAAAAGATCCAGGATGCTTCCACGGTCGTCCGTATGCACCGGCTTTAGCCGTCGGATTTCCACGCTCGTCATAAGATTTTGGGTATCGGTAATGGAAGAATGAATTGTCCGCCCTGCGCGGTGTAGGCGCTCAAGTTTTTCTTGATCTCCGGCGCAAAGTTCCATGGCAAGATCAGCGCAAAATTCGGTTTGCGGCGCAGCAGCTCATCATCATTTACGATCTCGATATGCGTGCCGGGCGTAAAGCGGCCGACTTTCAATGTGTTCTTCTCCGTCACGTATTCGAGGATCGAAGAATTCAAGCCGCAAAAATTGAGCAGCGTGGAGCCTTTCGCGGGCGCACCGATGCCTGCCAACCGTTTCCCCTCATCCTTCAGGTTTTGAAGCATGGTAATGAGTTGATGCCGCAGCGTATGCACATCGCGCGTGAACTGTTGCATGCGTTTAAGGCTGTGCAATTCCGCCTTCGTCTCGCGATCGACAAGGCGCGCAATGGCGGGTTGCACTGCATGCGCGCCAGTGCGTCCGATGCAAAAGCGAATGCTGCCGCCGTGGATATCGGCTTCTTTCACATCAAAGAGTTCCATGTCGAAACGCGCGGCGAACGCGGCAATCGGTTTGACGGAGAAGTACGAAAGGTGCTGATGATAGATGGTGTCGAAAGCGCGCTTCTCTATCAAATGGAGCAAGTGCGGAGCTTCGAAGACAAACACGCCGTTTTCCGTGAGCAACATATCGATGCCTTCCATCAAGTCATCCACATCATCTATATGCGCAATCACGTTGGTGCCAGTCACAATGGATGCGCGACCTTTTTCCGCTACGATGCGTCGCGCCACGTTCGCCGAAAAACACTCCGTGATGGTGTCGAGTCCGTTTTCTATTGCGATCTTTGTCATGCGCGGCGTCGGGTCCACACCTTGAATCACCATGCCCTCCTCTCGAAATGTTGCAAGCAGGAGGCCGACGTTGGATCCGATGTCGACAGCAAGCGATCCGGGTGCCACCGAAAATTCTTGCACGATGTCCTTCGCCATTTGGCGGAAATGTTTCCTGCCCGTTTCCGTAATGGCGCCGTCGTAGAGGTAATCATCACTGCCATAGAGAATCTCCGGTTTCACGATGTAGGAGATCTGCACTTGTCCGCACCCCGTGCAGAGGTTCACGGCCAACGGGTACACAGGTTCCGGTTCTGATAATTTTTCCGCCCGCACGAATCCATCGCTATGCGGATGCATGCCAAAATCCAAAAATGTTTCCAGGTTCGTGCCGTGGCAGAGTCGGCAATCATTGCGAAAGTACCCGGACGAGTTCGGCGTGTTCTGTACGAGAGGTGCCGGGGAGGCTGATGCTGTACGTGCGTTGGTCATCATGAAGAGGTTTTTTACCCACCAAAGAGTCATTCCCTGGCTAGGGTACCTCGTTCCTGCGCATTCGTCTACCGTACTATCCTGCATGTGTTCCCGGCTGTAGAGTAAGCGCATCGCCATTTTCTTATGAATCTTCAGGGTGCAATTGTCCTCATAACCGGGGCAGGACGGGGGATCGGACAGGCTCTTTTCCGAGAGCTCTCTTCGCGTGGGGCAACGGTCGTTGGTTGCTCGCTTTCCGGCGATGCGGCGCATTCCATACAGGCCGTTGATGTGCGAGATGCTTCCGCAGTGCAATCATTTGTGGATGCTGCCGTCCGAACGCACGGCCGTATCGATGTCGTCATTGCGAATGCAGGGTGGATCAGCGCCCAAGAACCGCTCGCGGAAGTGAGCGTGGAAAATTACGAACGCCAGATGCGGACGAATGTCGATGGTGCATTTTTTCTTCTCAAAGCAGCCTTACCGATTCTGCGTCGCCAAAACAGTGGAACGGTCATTGCCATCGGCTCGCGTGCGGGCAGGAGGGGCCAACCCAATCTTTCCGTCTATTGCGCCGGTAAATTTGCCGTGCGAGGAATGATGGAATCTCTTTCCCGGGAATTGAAGGAAGAAGGCTCTGCAATGAAGTCGCTCCTCATATCGCCCGGTGGCGTGGACACCGACATGCGCGCGGGACTCTTTGGCGAAGCAGACAGTCATCGCCAGCAGTCACCGGAAACTGTTGCGAAGATTATTGCGAAAATTCTCACGGAAGAAATCGCAGTTCCGCATGGAGCAGATGTTGGCATCATTGACGGAGCCATTACAGATACGTTGGTCTTATCGTAGTGGTTGGATCTGAACTTCTTGATACACGCGTTGAAAAGTTGTCGCTTGTTGATCGATGCTGTGTAGCAATGCCCAGCGCCGACAGTCGTCCGAATTGATTTTCTTCTGCTCCAAAATCCGTTGTATACGTTCCGTCACCTGGCTCGCGTCATCGGGATTCACAATGTACCCGGATACGCCATCATCAATCGCTTCCACGCAACCGGATGCCGCAGGACCGATTGTCGGGATGCCGCGAATACTGGCTTCCAGAAACACCAATCCGAATCCTTCAAAGTGATGGCCATGCGATTTGCTCAACATGATAAAAAGATCCGCCTGGCCGTAGAGTTTTTCCAATGTTTCCCCGTCGATACGGCCATGAAATGTCACCTGCGATTGAAGTCCCAGTGATGCCACTTGGTTCTGCACCGTGCGTGCATACGTATCTTGTGGAAGCGTGCCCACAAGATGCAAATGGAAAGGAACTGTGGAGATTTTCTTCAACTCTGCGCATGCGGTGATGATCTCCGCAATACCCTTGCGAGGTTTGATGCCGCCGACGTACAAAATGTGCTTGCAGTGGGCATCGGCATTGTGCGGTGTACGGTTCACGTCTTCAATTCCCAATCGAAAGCGAATCATTTTTCTTGCAACATTCATCGCACAGGCGTTGCCACAGCGTTCGCGCACGGCTGCGCTCGCCCGCTTGCCCGTGTAAACGCTAGGAATCAAAATTTTTGCGGATTTCTTATATGCCGTGCAGAGAAGTCTGCGCGTTTGCAACGCGTATAGAGGAGCCACGCTGTACGTGCCGTTCAAACTCAGAACCCAGGGGGGCATGTTGCGCATCATTTTCCGGATATGTGGCATAACGAGCGCGTACGGCTCCACAAGAATATGCACGATATCCGGTTGAAACTCTTGGATTGCTCGTCGAATCTTCCACGCCGTCCGCAGTCGAAGCAAAGGAGAGCCCAAAAGATGGTGTGGCTCCGGTAACACTGCCTGCTCACCTTCACTTCCTGCTTCATGCGTCAGCGCTTGTACCGTGTGTCCGCGTTTTTTCAGTCCCCGCACGGTATTCCGGCCATATGTCCCCCAACCCGTGTTGGGTTGCAGGGAAGAAACAATCAAAAGGATCTTCATATGGGCATCATAGACGAGAGATCGACCAGCGGTCGATCTCTACGGTATGCTGGTTTTATGGGATTATTCGATGCCATTGGCCTCACAAAGAAGATCACGCGTCCACGGTTGGAAGCATTCTTGAAAAAATACCGAAGCACGGGCAAAACCCTGGATGTCGGGTGCGGCAGCGCTCTCTACGGAAATTTTTTTCCGAATAGGACCACGCTCGATATTGAAGTGCGCCCCGGTGTGCAGGTGGATATTGTCGGCGATGCACATGATCTGAAACAGATTGCCGATGCTGTGTACGAGAACATTCTCTGCACAGAAGTCCTGGAACATCTGCACACGCCTGCCAAAGCAATCGCGGAATTCCATCGCGTGCTGAAACCCGGTGGCATGCTCATCCTCACCACGCGTTTCATTTTTCCTCTCCACGATGCCCCCGGCGATTACTTCCGGTACACGAAATATGGTCTTCGACATCTCATGAAAGATTTTGACATCATCGAGTTAAAAGAAGAGGCAAACACCATCGAAACACTTGCGGTGCTGTACCAGCGCATCGGGTTCCAGTGCGACACACTCGGCTTCCGTCCCCTTAAATTTTTCTGGTTTCTGAAAGCGCGCATCCTCATGCTCTTCGCGTGGACCCTCACGAAGGAATTCGGCGATATCCGTCACAAGCAGCAGGAAAAGAATATTTTGAGTTCAGGATATTACGTAGCGGCGAGGAAAGGGATTAGGGTTAGGATGATAGTCTTTCCTGTATGATCGAAAGGATGCGTCGCATTCTCGGAAACATCGCACTGGCACTGATCGTTTTCATCATCATGCTATTCCTCGCGGAAGGTGCGTGGCGTCTTCTCATTTCCAGAGGTGATCTGGCACGGCATTTCGATCCAGAGATCGGCCGCGTGAATCCGCCAAATACCACGTGGACTATCCGTACGCCGGAGTACGTGACGACCATGCGGACAAACAGCCGCGGCTTTCGCGGCGCGGAATTTTCCAATGCACCCAAGAACGACGGAATGCGCATTCTTTTCCTGGGAGATTCTTTTGTCGAAGCAAAACAAATTCCATTGGAAACGCGTTTCGCAGAGCGCACCGCAGCGCTTCTTGCAAAAAAGTTGCAAAAACCGGTCTTCCTTCAGACTCTGGCTATAGGCGGTGCGGAACCTGCGCGTGAATTTTTGTTCTACGATCGTATCGGAGTTTCTTTTCATCCTGATATCGTGGTGCAGGTATTTTTTCTAGAAAATGATTTGCTGCCCACAGCAGGAGCGTACTTATTCTCCGACACAGAGCCATTGCGCGTAGAAGATATATGGTTGAATCCGCCGGCACCGTGTTTCCTGAAATGCCAGCTCCTCAAGAGGAGCGAGATCGCTCTTCGGTTGTATCAGGTACTCCGAAGCATGCGTGTTGAATCGCCGCGCTCCACTCGTGCATTGCTGGGAGAGGGGGAGTTCTACTGGTACACAAAAGAGGGGCAAGAGGCCGCAATACAGGAGCGGCGTTTCGATGTCCTTGCTGCATTTGCCGACGCCGTTCGTTCGCGCGTGGAAAGTCAGGAAGGAAAATACATAGCAGTTCTTATACCGGGTGCATTTGAAATTCACCCTTCATGGCGCAAGGAAATTATTGTCAGTTTTGAGGATATCGTTCCACGCGAAGTCTGGAATCCGTCGGGTCTCCTAGATCTGGGAATTATTGCACTCAAAAAGCGAGGCATCAACGTTCTCGACATTCGTCCAGAGTTTCATGCCGCTGCGGAGAAGGGATTCCTCTACTACAAGCTGGATCCTCATCTAAATCCAGAGGGACACAAGATCGTTGCAGAACGGATTTTCCAAGAAGTTTTCGGTAATCTTCCCTAGAAAATCCAACCGTTTCCCCCTAATCTTTACTTTCCCATGAATCGCCTGAAAATCATCCTTGGGGTCATTGCAGCCGCTCTTGCGATAGAGTTTCTGATTTTCATTCTTCTTGCGGTGCTGGTGTACCAGGCAACGCCGAAATCAACACTCGCACGTTCCACCTTCATCGGGCAGATGCCAGGGTTGCTTTCGGGGCTGCGCGTGCTGGATCGCACGCTCAATGTGTTCTACCGAGGTCCGAAAGCGCCGGAAGCGTTGCCCGCGTATCAACTGACCATCGATCCCGCCGATCTGCAGAAAATCGAAGACAGCCTCCCGAAAGAACTGCATTCACCGTGGTATGGAAACATCTTTCTCACGGAAGATGCCAAAGAGTGGGTGAAGGGAACATTCACGGCGGATGGCGAAGAATACGATGTGGATGTCCGCGTCCGCGGAGACATTTTCAACCATTGGGCGTACCGAAAAAAGTCGTGGAGAATCAAATTTGATGGTGACAAACTTTTCCGGGGCATCAAAGAGATGAACCTGATCATTCCGGAGGACCGCGGTTGGATTGCGGAGCCGCTTGCATCATTCCGTGCGAAGAACTTTGGATTTCTCCAGCCGCCGATGGAGTTTGTGACGGTGTCCCTTAATGGAGGCGGAGCGATGGTCTACACACAGATCGAACAGTTTGGAAAGGAGATGCTCGAGAAGCTTGCCCGTCCCGGCGACGTGAATATCTACGGTGCGGGCGGCGGCACGTCGTATTTTCAGCAATGGGATGATGTCTTCTCCAACACCGCCTATTGGCAGAAGTACGCAAACGCCGTTGTCACGCCGCAGGATTCCATGGAGGAAATGGAGGAAATCCGCGCACTGTCCGCCGAAGGTGCACATCTGGAGCCGGATTACAAAGACCGTATCCGCGCACTTTTCGATGTCTCCATGCTCACACATTGGTACGCACTCAGTTTGCTCTCCGGTAGCAGCCACGTCCGTGACCACAACCTTCGCTTTTTCTGGGATATATCACGCGGGCGGCTCGAACCGATTCCGTGGGACATCAGCCTCTACTGGCCGCGCTCCTTCTTGTCGCTTCCCGGGAATCCGTTCCTGAACGAGGTGTTTCGTGTCCCGGAATGGAAGCTTTCTGCATTCCGCACATTGTGGCGCCATGTGAATGATCCCGCAAAAGTGGAAGCCGATCTCGCGGAGGCCAAAAGGATCCGCGGCATGGTGGAGCGTGCGGCCTACAACGATTCCATCAAGCTCCAGAGCAACCGCCAAGTGAATGCGGAACTCGACGAACGCATGAGCCAAGTGCAGGCGAACATTGAGTTCGCCAAAAAAGAACTCTCCCGCAGCGAAGTGCTTGTGAATCAGCGCCTGTCCTCCAATGCCGATGCTGCGCGCGGGCTTTTGTATACCATCGATGCGACAACGCGCGGCGTAAGCCCTGCGCTCTTCGCGGAGATTTCGGTGCCGTCTGCTTGGAAGAACGATGTGGAACAGGAAAGAGTTGTGTTGCTTCGCGATGATGGTGATTTACTTTGGGATAGCGAAGATCAAGCGATTCTCCTGGTCCCCCGTGCGACGCCGGACAAAGCGGGTCGCCCCGTGTTCCAAACCAAGAACGAAATGCTCTCCCTTGTGTGGGCGGGCGACGCTGCGTATGACGCATATGAAGAGGTCGTCCAAGCTCCGCATACCCGGCATCGCTTTTACATTGTCCGACGTTCGGGGTCGGCTGCATTTGCGGACGAAGATCTGCCGCTTAATTTGGAGTTCACCAATGCGGTGACAGGGGAGCCGGCGCAGGTCATTGGCGATGTCCTCTTCGATGATCGCACGTTTGAGCGCTTGTCCGATGCCACATTGGATCGTGCTGCATTCCTCGCACGCAATCCCGCTTTCGATGCGGATGGGGAAAATGGAGTTCTTCTCCGAGGATTTGTCACCTTCGATCGTACCGTCATTGTTCCTGCGGGCATGCGTTTGCGCATTGCTCCCGGCACCACGGTGCGCTTGGGCAGAGGCGTCACGCTCCTCTCCTATTCTCCGGTCACGGTCGTCGGTACGGCGGCAAATCCGATCCGTTTCGAGCCCGCATCCACGGATCCGTGGGGAGTGTTTCTCATCCTCAATGCCAAAGGGGGTAGTGATGTTGCATGGGCGGAGTTCAGCGGCGGCAGTGAAGCATTTGTGAATGATGCGTATGCCACGGGCATGGTTGCCTTCCACGGCAGTCCCGTGAAGATCAGAAACGCTACCTTTCGCGATTCCCACGGTGACGATGCCTTGAACATCAAATACATCCCCGCCGATCTTTCCCATCTTCGCTTTGAAAATGCGGGCGCCGACGCAGTGGACATCGACATGGCGTCCGAAGGATTCATTGAAGACAGCACGTTTTATGTGGCTCCCGGCGATACGGATAGCAACGGCGACGGACTTGATCTCTCCTGGTCGCCCATTGCCATCCGCCGTCTTACCATCGAAGGCAGCCGCGACAAGTGCATCAGTGTGGGAGAAGGTTCCAAGCCAATCATCGAAGATGTCACCCTCAAAGGTTGTCACTACGGCATCGCGGCCAAGGATGGATCGGAGCCGATGGTGGCGCGCGCCACATTCATTGGAAACGACATCGCAGTGACCGCGTACACCAAGAAAAACATCTTCACTCAGCCGAAGATCACCATTCGCGACAGCACATTCCAAGGCAACAAGGTGCGGCAGTCAGGCAGTATCATCGACATCCAATGATCGCAGCCCTCAAGCTCCCCCCGCGGCCGGTTCCACTCCATTTTCGTCGCATGGAGATCAAGTATCTCCTGCCCGATCGATTCTTGGATGAGCTGATGGATCGTTTGATGCCATACGTGCGACCGGATCCCTTTCTTGAAATGGAAGGAGAGGGGAGGACGGTCTATCCCGTCACATCCCTTTACTTCGATAGCATCGATCTTCAATCGCTCCGAGAGAAAGATGCGGGATTACTCTCGCGACGCAAGCTCCGTCTTCGCACGTACGAAGAAGAATTCTCGGAACAGAGTCCGTCGTTTTTGGAGATCAAACGCCGTCACGATTTCATCGTTTCCAAAGATCGTCTCTCGCTCTCGGTCGGGCACCTCACCTCATCGCATCCCATGCAGCACGTGTTGGATCACGTCTTGGATCGTGTGGAAGCCAGCGAGGAAGTGACGGCGGAGGCGCAAGTGATGCGCGGGTGGTACAACTTGCAGCCGACTGCTTTCGTTTCGTATCTGCGTGCGCCGTTCGTTGGCAAACATGACCGTCGATTCCGCATCACGGTGGATCGCGAACTCAAAGGCATGTGGAAACCGCCGCACCTCATGGGGTCGCTGCCACTCCGTCCATGCATGGCGGGTTACAGCATCATCGAACTCAAGTGTAACCACAGCGCACCCGCATGGTTCCACAATATCATCCAAGACCTCAACCTCGTTCACACGGCGTCTTCCAAATATGCCATGACCGTTCTGTCGCTCAATCCTTTCCTCTTCGATGCAGAATCGGTCGAATTACAGCGTTTTCGATCCTTCCGTTAAAGAATCCTTTCGTTTACACTCCCTTTCGTTATGCAGCCTGTCATTCCCGATATCGGACTTCCCGGCAGCGTCGATCCCATTTCCGCGCTCATTGCACTGGGAGGGAGTTTGGTGCTCTGCATCATTATTGCATTTGTCTACAAAGGAACGCATAGGGGACTCAGCTATTCGCAGTCTTTCCAATTTTCACTCGTCCTCCTTGGCATGCTTGGCTCGGTCATCATGATGATTGCGAGCGGAAGCTTGATCACCGCAGTCGGACTCCTCGGCGCGTTCTCGCTCATTCGTTTCCGCACGGCAGTGAAAGATCCAAAAGACATGGCGTACATCCTCTTCGTGCTCACGGTCGGTCTTGCAATGGGCGCACACCAGTATGTCCTTGCGGTGCTCGCGACGATCATCGTCAACATCGTCATTCTTGTCCTCACATGGATGAACTTTGGCATGACCAACAAGCACGAGGCTGTCATGCGCCTGATGTGCAAAGGAAACGGCGACAATGCCGTGAACACCGCCAACTACGAAAACGCGCTCGGCAAGCTCGCAGAGTCATATCGCTTGCTCTCCGCGCACGCCCATGCCGACCGCATGGAGCTGACGTACGGCATTCGTCCGCGCAAAGGCTCCACTTCTGTTGCCATCTTGGAGGCACTCCGAAAAGAGAAGGGCGTGGAGGATGCGGAATTATTTGATGCGAAGCATCAGGTGGAGTTTTAATGGGGTGGGCATCGAGGAATAAATTCATAAAAATATGTAGAGATCGACCGAGGGTCGATCTCTTTGTATAACAACCTGCCCACCCCATCGGCTGGAAGCCGATGCCACCCAATTTTAAAGTGCTCGATATATTTTTCCTGCTTTGATGATTTTTGAGGAATCGAGAATCGACTTCAAATCATAGATCAACCCATCTTCTTTCGTTGCCTTGATAAGGGCTTCCGGTCGATCAAGATATTCTTTGTGAGGCACCAGAAGGACAACGGCATCGTAGGATCCCTTTTCGAGCGAACCCGGCATCCATCCCAGTTTTTTGATCTCTTCCGCTGAGACGTAGGCATCATGTGCTTCCACGGTGCAGCCGGCTCTTATCAGTGCGTTGATCACATCACCAGATTTGCTGTTCCTGGTATCGCGAACGTTCTCTTTGAATGTTAATCCAAGGACGAGCACCCGAGCGCCTTTCGCTTTGGATCCGAGTACATCGACAACCTGCGACGCAACGTGCTTGCTCATGCCGTCATTGATCGCGCGCCCGGCAGCGATGACGTGCGTCTTAAGCCCCATTTTATCGGCCATCTCCACCAAGTAATATGGATCCACGCCGATGCAGTGCCCGCCGACCAGGCCGGGCTTGAATGGCAGGAAATTCCACTTGGTTGCCGCGGCATCCAATACGTCTTTCGTTTGAATGCCCAGCTTATTGCAGAGCACGGCGACCTCGTTCACGAAGGCAATGTTCAAATCACGTTGCGCATTCTCAATCGCCTTTGCCATCTCCGCCACTTTTATACTTGGCGCACGGTGAATGCCCGCTTTCACGACAGCTCCGTACAACTTGCAAAGCGTATCCGTGGTCTTCTCATCCTGTCCGGCAACAACTTTCACAATCTTTTCCACGGTGTGCTCGCGGTCGCCCGGGTTGATGCGCTCCGGCGAGTAGCCCAGGAAAAAATCTTTGCCGCATTTCATCCCGGAATGTTTTTCCAAGATCGCTCCGCACAGGTCTTCCGTCACGCCGGGATAGACGGTGGATTCATAGACGATGATGGCTCCTTTCTTCATATTCTTGCCCACCGTCTCGGATGCTTTCTCCACAGGCGAGAGATCAGGCTTGTTATCATCGTCCACGGGCGTCGGGATTGCGAGGATGATGACATCGGCGCCTTTCAAAGAAGATGCATCGGTGGTGTAGCTGGTCTTCACTTTCTGCAGATCACTGTCCGGCACTTCCCCGGTCCGATCATGGCCGCTTTTCAATTCCTCGATCCGTTTTGCATTGATATCGAAACCCGTCACGGCAAAGCCATTCTTTGCAAACGCATGCGCAAGGGGAAGACCCACGTAGCCCAGACCAACAATCGCAATTTTCATGGAGCTTTAGTGTATAGGTGGTAGGGAGTAGCTGGTAGGGGGGGGTAGGAACTCGTCTACTCCCTACTTCCTACCCCCTTTCTTTGGTTTGCTCTATGATATCCGCCATGGCTCAAAAGAAAGCCCTCATCACCCTTCGGCTCGCTCTGCTCGCTCAGGGCAAGCCGGTTAAATAACCATAACTATGCGAAAAAAAGCTCTTATTACAGGCATTACAGGACAAGATGGCTCGTACCTCGCAGAGCTTCTGCTCGAAAAAGGGTATGAAGTGCATGGCCTGGTGCGGCGCGCCTCCACGTTCAACCGCGGACGTATCGAACATCTTCTGGCAGATCCAACATTGAAACACTTTGCCATTGGTCTCCATTACGGGGACTTGAGTGACAGCAACTCGTTGCTCCGTGTGATCATGGCGGTGAATCCCGATGAGGTGTATAACCTTGCTGCACAAAGCCACGTCGGCATCAGCTTTGATACGCCGGAATACACGGGTGATGTCACCGGCATGGGGACGACGCGTCTACTGGAAGCATTACGCACCAGCAAGTTGCCTGCGAAGTTCTACCAAGCAAGTAGCAGCGAACTTTTTGGCAAGGCGGAGGAAATTCCGCAAACCGAACGCACACCTTTCTATCCGCGCAGCCCGTATGGTTGCGCGAAGGCATACGCGTTCTACCTCACGCGGAACTACCGCGAAAGCTACGGCATGTATGCGGTGAATGGTATCCTCTTCAACCACGAATCTCCACGGCGCGGCGAAAACTTCGTCACGCGAAAAATCACCATTTCCCTCGCACGCATTCTTGCCGGACTGCAGGACCGCCTCTACATCGGCAATATGGAAGCCAAGCGCGACTGGGGGTATGCAAAAGAATACGTAGATGGCATGTGGCGGATGCTCCAGCAGCCGGAACCCCAGGATTATGTGCTCGCCACCGGCAAGGCGGCAAGCGTCCGCGATTTTTTGGAATTGTGTCTGAAATACACAGGCATCTCCTATGAGCGCAGCGGAACAGGGGAGAAGGAAATCTATGTGAATACCAAAAATGGGAAAACCATCGTTGCGGTGGATCCCTACTACTACCGCCCCGCGGAAGTGGATTTCCTTCTGGGTGATGCTTCCAAAGCAAAGAAGGAGTTGGGATGGGAACCAAAGACAAGTCTGGATGAATTGGCGAAGCTGATGGTGGAGGCGGACTGCAAAGCATTGGGTGTCAAAATCTAAAGACGCAAGAAACAAGAAACAACATTTTTGTTTCTTGCGTCTTGTTTCTTGTTTCTTTGCCCGCGAGGATCACGTTATGATCAATACATGGAAGAATAAAAGGGTTCTCATCACCGGGGGTACGGGCTTCATCGGTAGTTTCCTTGTAGAGGCTTTGCTTGCGCGCGGTGCCAAAGTACGCGTTCCTGTCCGGTCCGAGAATTTCCGCGCGCTTTCGGGGCAACAAGGCACCTTTGAGTGGATGATCGGGGATCTTCGGGACAGCAACTACTGCGCGGAACTCGTGACAGGCATCGATCATGTCTTCCATCTCGCCGCCTGTCGCAGGAATGCGGAGTACCACGCCACGCACGCTTCCCAAGTGCTGCATGAAAACGTCCGCATGACGCATGCACTCATAGATGGTCTGCGTGCAACAAAGCCCGTGCCCGTCACGTTCTTCAGCACTGCCAACATTCCGCCACAGAGCGATGTGCTTTCGCTCTCGAAAGCAAAAACCATCGATGGCTATGTGCTGGGGAAGTCCCTCTGTGAGCTCAGTTGGTTCATTGCGTCCCGCACGCACGATTTTCCACTCCAAATCATCCGCCCGGTCGGCACGTATGGTCCGCGTGACACGTTCAGCTTGGACAGCAATGTCATTCCCGCGCTCATGTACAAAGCCAAGCGGAACACTCCCGCGCTTACGGTGTTCGGGAGTGGAGCGCAGAAGAGGACATTCCTCTATGTGGAAGACTTTGCCGAGGCGGTTCTCCGTTTGGTGGAGGCGAATGTCACCGGCGTGCAGTACATCCATAACGAAGAGGTGGTCACCGTGAAACACTTGGCGGAAAAAATCCGCGATCTGGTGCATCCGGGGTTGCCCATCATTTTCAACGAAGCAAAACCGCAAGGAAGTTTCAGCACGCGGCTGCCGCTGCATCGGTCGCTGAAAAATTTTCCATGGACGTCCCTGGACGAAGGGCTGCAGAAGACTGTCGATTGGTGGAGGGGAGGGCAGAATATCGAAGCGGAGGCCTCGGTTGCTCTCAGTGCACGTTAGAACGTTACTTGTTACTCGTTCGATCTTTACCAGTAACGAGTAACGAATAAACGAGTAACGGATCTTTTGTGGTAGCATTCCTCCATGAAGCTTTCTCGCAACGATCTCCTCGTTTGGGGTTACATCCTTCTTCTCACTGCCGCCCTTGGCGTGAGCCTGTTCGCCGCGACGCCGTATCCCATGGATGATCATTTCTTTTACCAAGCATTTGTAGAGACATTGGCCGGCGGGAAGCTGGACCTTACCATTCCGGGCTTTCATGGGTCGGATTTTTTCGCCGTGCCGTGGTATCTGCTGACACAATCAAAAACCGCCCAAATAGAAGTGCTGATGTTCGTCGCCGTACTCTTGCCGCTGTTCGGCTACGGAGCAGGGAAGGCACTCTACGGTTCCTCGTGGCATGGAGTGATGCTGGCATCCATTGCGGCGTTGATGCCATTCATTTCTTTCGTGGGGCTGCGCGGATGGACGGGGCCTGCCTATTTTTCTTTGATGTTCCTTGCCATCATCACCGCAAAGCACGCGCCGCGATGGACGGGGTTGCCCTTCGGTCTCGCGATGCTCACAAAACCCTTTGCGGTGGCACTGTTTCCGCTGCTCATGGTTCTGTCTCCAAAAGCACCATCCCTCTTCAGGCGTACACGGTGGATTCTTGCGGGATTTTTGATCGTCCTGCTGTATCTGGTCATTCAGTATCTGCAGGCGGGACGCATTATCATCGGAACACATGAAGAATTGAGTGTCATCCAAGTCCTTGGCATGTGGGAAACCCCCGTTCGTTTTGTGTTGAACCTTGCGCACGGCATTCAGATGCTCTTTTCCGTTCACAATTACTATTTTCCCGATCCCGCGCTCACGGGGCCCGGGAATCTCATCCACACGTCCCCGGTGCTCATGTTTTTGGGCATCTTCGCACTTCTTGCACCGGCGACGTTCTTTCCGAAGAAAGGCATGTCGCAAGCGCTGGGGTTGGGGTTCGTCATCGCGTTTGCTATGGCAGCTCTTATGGACCACATGGACCATTACTACATGGAAGCCGGCGTATTGCTTCTCATCTTGGCATCCTTGCCGGTGCTGAAAAAATATCCTCTGTGGATTCCCATCACGCTTGCGACGCTGCATTTTCAGTGGCTCTATTTTTATCTGCAGTTTCGAGCAAACTTCTCGCTGACACCGGTCTTCTTCCTCACACCACTGCTCGTCGATGCAGCATTGCTGCTTTGGGTACTCTTTTACCGGAAGGAAGTACGCACTCTGTGCAAGAATATGCTCTTTGCCCGCTCCTAACCATGAAGAGAGTTCTCGCCCATCCTTTTGTGCGCACGCACCTCCCGCAGGGGATGAAGTTTGTGGTTGCCGGTGGGATGGGATCGCTTATCGATCTCTCGTCACTGACATTTTTTGTGGAGTCGCTCGCACTGGATCCTCGCTTTGCATTCGTCCTTTCCTCCTGTCTGGGGGCGAGTTTTGTGTTCGTCGTCAATAAATTCATTACGTTCGGTAATCGCGAGAAGAAGCTTGCGCATCAACTGTTCAAATTTACCATGGTCTACGGCGTCGCCATCGCGCTGAATGCCGTCCTTTCCAATGCGCTCTTTTGGATAGGGCTGCCATATTTGCTCTCGAAAATCCTTGCCATTGGCGTCATAGCCATTTGGAATTACAGCCTTTCGCACGGATTCATCTTTAAGAAGAAAGACAAAGTGGAGCCGGCCATTTTTTAGTGGATTTGCGCCTTACAGAGAGGATTTCCATACATCCAGAACTCACTCACGGGACATCCAAATATTCTCTATGATATCCGGGAGTGTCGTTTCTTTCCCTCTCCTTTCCGGTCTTCCTGGTTGCAACGGTGGTGGCGTTCTTTCTTGTTCCCAAACGATGGCAGTGGGGCGTTCTCCTGCTTGCAAGTTACGTCTTCTACGCTTCCTGGGGAGTTCTCTCCGTCGTGCTGCTCCTATGGACGACCATGTTGCATTACGTCGGTGCTGTGACCATCGGAAAGGCAAAAAACCATGGCAAGCGCCGAGCCATCCTTTTCTTCTGCATCGTCGCAGATGTCGGTCTTCTTTTCTTCTGCAAGTACGCCGCGTTTTTCTCCCGCTCCGTTGACGAAGCAGCGGTTTGGTTCGGCACCGCTCCGCCGGCGTTACAACTGCCCGTCATTGCAATTGTCGGGGTTTCTTTCTTCACGTTCCAGGCGATGGCGTACGTCATAGATGTCTATCGCGGGACGTCTGCCCCCGAACGGAGTCTTGGCATTCTTGCGCTATCGTTTGCGTTCTTCCCGAAAATTCTCCAAGGTCCCATTGAGCGGGCTGGACATCTGCATGCGCAACTGCGTGCAGGGCATGCATTTCATGCGACAAGAGTGTTCGAAGGTCTTCGGCTCATGCTGTGGGGTTTCTTCCAAAAGATCGTCATCGCGAATCAGGCTGCCATTGTGGTGAGCCAGGTCTACGCTGCACCGGAAAGCTTCAGTGGTTCCGCTTTGCTCTTTGTCACGTACTTGTTTACGTTTCAAATCTATGCGGATTTTGCCGGATACACCGACATCGCGCGCGGGGTTGCGCGCATTTTTGGCATTGATCTGCTCCAAAATTTCGATCGTCCGTACGCCGCAACGTCCATTGCGGATTTTTGGCGACGGTGGCATCTGACTCTCTCTTTCTGGTTCCGTGATTACGTGTACATTCCGTTGGGAGGGAACCGACTCTCGCTTCCGTACTGGTGCGGCGCCATCCTCATCATTTTTTTACTCAGTGGACTGTGGCATGGTGCGGCGTGGACATTTGTCGTATGGGGCTGCATCCACGGTCTTAGCATCATATTGGATCGGTTACTGCAGCCGGTGGGTGCATTTCTGGATACGCACCTGTTCCATCGCAGTTTTTTGCGTGTCCGTCACGCCTGTTCCGTACTTCTTACATTCCATATCCTCGTTTTTTCTTGGGTGTTCTTCCGGGCTCAGACACTGGCGGATGCATTCCTTATTGTGCGGAAAATTTTCACAGAGCTGCCTGCTTTCGTGTCGCACATTGAATCCGATACTTTTGCAACGGTGACGAAAGGATTCGTCATTGACTCATTGGATGTGCTTATTTTGGTCGCATGCGTTGCATTTTTTATGTTCGTGGAGCACGCTCGCGCGTTTCCCGTCGCAGTTGCACGGTTCACAGCTCTTCCAACATGGATCCGTTGGGGAGCGTACTACGTGGTCATCCTACTTATCCTCACCTTCGGCCGTTTTGAAATTCAGCCGTTCATCTATTTCCAATTTTAACGTGTCATCGGAATTTCTTCTCTTTCTTCGGCGCTCCGCAAGTTTCCTGCTGATTTTTATTCTGATTGTTTCCGGGCTGGAGTTTCGCTTGCGTCAAACATTGGAAGAAGCAGAACATGCGCATTATCAAGTGCTCTTTTCTCTGAAAGAACCGTTCGATGTCATGGTTCTTGGATCATCCACCGCCATGCATGGCATCGACATGCATGTGCTGGAAGAGACGCGCATTCCAGGAGTGGATTTTCGCAATGCGTACAACTTCGCCATGCCGGGTGCGAAATTCACCTTCTGGGAAGATTGGTACAACACGCTCTTCCACGGACATGTGCAGCCACCCACATTCGCCATCTTTGTGACAGATTCTTTCAAGCTGGCGGAAGGCGTGGGACGCGATTTGGAAAACGACAGTAACTTTTTCCCTTTTTCGGTCTTCCTTCGGGCTTTCTTATCATCTTCGCTTCAGCGCTCCAACCTGCTGGTGCACGAGTTGATGCTCTTTAACATCCATAAGTCGATTTTGTATCTCTTGAAACCACAACGCACGTCTTGGAGAACGAATCAAGCGGAGCAATATCGAGGGTATCTTCCTGTGGATCGTGTTCTTCGCGCCGATGATCCCGATGCACTTCGCGGCGCGGCGGATTCGCTTCTCATACACCCGGAAATCAGCGAAGAGCAGTTCGAAGCGTTGGATACGGTGACAAGCGGCTTGCAGGAACAAGGCACGACCGTGGTCTTCGTGCAGCCGCCTGCTTATTTCCCGCACATTTCCCGCGAAGTTGTCGCAGGTCCGAATGCAGAGCGCATCCGCAGCTTAGCCGAGAAAAAAAACATTCTGTTTCTGGATTACAACGGCGACCGCGTTTCCGCGCTCAATGGTCATGCGGCTTATTTTTATAATTGGAAACACTTGAATCGCGAGGGGAGCCGGGTATTTACCAAGGTTCTGCGAAAAGACTTGGAGCGTGTGCTTGGGGAGTAAGGGGTTGGGGGTTGGACTAAAAGTCATTACACTGGTGTCCCATGTCAAAAATAGCCGTCATCGCCGGAGCAGGACCTGCAGGCTTAACCGCTGCGTATGAATTACTCAAGCGCACGGACATCAAGCCCATCGTGTTCGAGGCGACCGATGCCATCGGCGGGATTGCGCAGACCTACAATTACAAAGGCAATCGCATCGACATCGGCGGGCACCGTTTCTTTTCCAAAGACGACCGCGTAATGCAGTGGTGGTTCAACATTTTGCCGAAACAAGGCGCGCCTGCGGCGGACACGCTCGAAAAAAATCATGACATTGATTATGCGGTGGAAGCAGTGATGGAGTATTTATGTCCCGAGTGCATCGAGGAAGGACTTAGGACAGAGGACGTAGGACAGAGGAACGAACCTAAGTCCCAAGTCCCAAGTCCCAAGTCCGGCCATGGTCTACGGATACAAAAAAAAGCTCCCGATCCGGAGAAAGAGGATGCGGTGATGCTCCAGCGCCCGCGCCTCAGCCGCATTTTCTACCGGAAACACTTTTTCCCATATCCCATCGGCATCACGTTCTCCGTTGCAAAGCGGCTGGGCATCTTTAATACATTCATGATCGGGCTTTCGTACATCAAGCGGCAGATGTTCCCACTCAAGGACGAAACATACTTGGATGCGTTTTACCGGAACCGTTTCGGGGATCGCTTGTACAGAACATTCTTCGAGGCCTATACCGAAAAAGTATGGGGCGTGCCCTGCAGTTCCATCCGCGCCGATTGGGGAGCGCAGCGCGTGAAGGGGCTTTCTCTGAAACGAGCAGTTATGCATGCCATCAAAGACCTGCTCTCCAGTGATTTTAAGAAAGCGCAGGAAGAGCGTGAGACCAGCCTCATCACGCGGTTCTTCTATCCCAAATTCGGCCCCGGGCAGATGTGGGAAACCGTCACAGAACAGGTGCGCGCGTGTGGTGGGGAGGTGATCATGAAGCACCGCATCTGCGGCGTACACGTGGAAGGGGACCGAGTCGTTGCTGTGACTGTGGAGAACATCGAAACGGGAAAAACCGAACGCCACCCGTGCGATTATTTCTTCTCCACCATGCCCATAAAGCATCTTGTCGGCATGATGACGCCGCATCCGCCTGCGAGCGTGGTGGAAGTGGCGGAAGGACTCCAGTACCGGGATTTTTTGACAGTGGGATTGCTCCTGAAAAAATTGCACGTGCAAGAACAAGGCAAAAAACCCGCAACAGATGTTCCCGACAACTGGATTTACATCCAGGAGGGGGGAGTGCGCGTCGGCCGCGTACAGATTTTCAACAACTGGAGCCCCTACATGGTGGCGGATCGCAAGAACTCCATCTGGATCGGCTTGGAATACTTCGTGAACGAAGGCGGCGACCTGTGGATCAAGCCGGACAAAGAGATGATTGATCTTGGCATCCAGGAAATGGAGAAGATCGGCTTCCTCAAACACGAAGATGTCATCGATGCCTGTGTGCTACGCATGCCGAAAGCCTACCCGGCGTACATCGGCAGTTACACGCAGTTGCATGTCGTGCGCGATTACGTGAACTCCATCCCAAATCTCTTTCTTCTAGGCCGCAACGGCATGCACCGGTACAACAACCAAGACCACAGCATGCTCACTGCCATGCTTGCGGTGGATAACATCAGCGCAGGGCACACGGACAAATCTAATCTATGGGATGTGAATTTGGATATGGTCTATCACGAGGAGAAGAAAGCTGTGTGACAGCTTCATGAATCACAGCTTTGTGATTCATGCCGGCACAAATCACAATTCGTTTCTTGTTTTTGTGCTTTACCAATACTTGCTTCAGAAGATCGATCGTCAAAATATCCGATGCCCTTGCAAGCATTTCCATTGCGAAACATTCTGCGCTTTCATGAGGAAATTTTTGATCAACTGTTTGCTCCAAAAGCTTTTGACATTCTTTGTTATTTATCACCATCGACAGCAGCCCGGCACTCACCGCGTGCTCTTTTGCAAGTTGTGTTTTATATACTTCCAAATATTGTGGATACAACTTTTCATATTCGACCCGATTCTCTGGTAACACCTGAGTTTGTGTAGCTTGTGCCGCTTTATAGCGAACGACAAAGCCGAGCACGTCCATCCATATAACCAAAGGGTGAGGAAGTTGATGCTCAAGAATAAATGCATTAATCAATTTTGTTGCTTGTTTGATAACGGAAAGATGACTCATAGTTAGTACTCCCTTTTCAATGTCCACGCCGGATTGACTCGCAATTTTCTGCATGGCGTATTCAGTGGTTTCCTCGCTAGCCCTTGAGATCCCTTCTGTAATAAATAAGAGATCGTTCAATGGAATCCCATCTAAAGACGCAATTATTTTTTTGAGAGCATCAAAAGAATCCGGATGCATATGGTATTCTCCCAAGACGGTTATATGGTTGCTTGAGCTTTCAAATTCATCCACTTTGCTTGGTGGAAAATCCTTTTGCTTAAGGGCAGATGCTTTTTTGCGTGCAACCTCGATGATGGGCAAAAACTTGGAACTGACAAATATGGTTGGCCTTTCGACTTCCGGAGAAGCGAGAGTATTGCGTGCAGCCTGATTTGTGTACTGACGTTCCGGAGTGACTGCTGCGTCCACGTAAATAGGAGCTGAAATCTCACGCAAAATCTCCGCAGCAGTTTTGGGACGATAGGAAAATTCTCTCTCAGGCATAATAAAATTATAAACTAATTCCATAACTTAGTCAATACTACTGTCCCCAAATCTTTTTTTGGCGATCCGACTTATGAATTTTTATCTTGGTTCGGGAAACTCCGGCAGGTTTTTGTGACGTTGCAATACGTATGTTATTTCGCACGTTAGAAGTTCTCTTAATCAGTTTTCGTTCCACCAATTGTTTCATGATCGGTGGCTCACAGTGTTGTGTGGGCATTTCCATTGGCGGAGGCAGGACATCATCGTTTTCCATTTCCATAGTAAGAAATGTTACTGGTTCCCCGCCATCATGCAAATCTGAACTCGTATGAGGCGAGACCGTGGCTTTAATAGACCAAATAATCCCACTCAGGCATTGTGCTCTGCGTACCAGGAAACCGTGCGTCGAATTCCTTCTTCAAAGGAAATTTTGGGCTGATACCCCAGTTGTTTCTTGGCCTTCGCAATGTCCGCCACGTAGTACGTCACTTCTCCCAAGCGGGGAGGTGCCATGACGATCTCCGATGCGCTCTTTGTGAGTTTCTTGATGGACTCCGCCAATTCGACGAGCGTGGTACCCGTTCCGTAAGCGATGTTAAACACTTCGCCGTCGTGTTTGCCGCACTGCTCCAGCGCCAGGATCACTCCGTTGATGGTGTCATCGATGTAGGTGAAATCCAGACATTTGCCTTCACCGAAAACCGTCAGCTTCTTTCCTTCTTTTGCCTGACGAATGAAGAGGGGAACGATGCGATCGCTGTCATCGTACGCGCCGTAGACATTGGAGAACCGCAGGATCACCGCTTTGATGCCGTAGCAGCGGCGGTACGCTTGCACAGTCGCCTCGCCGCCGATCTTGCTGGCCGTGTACGGACTCTCGCAAAGATCAACCGAGATCTTGTCCTCCGTAAATTCTTTCGCTTCGGCATTGCCATACACTTCGCGCGATGAAGAGAAGATGAATTTTTTGATGCCCGCTTTGCGCGCGAACTCCAACATGTGAAATGTCGTGATGAAATTATCGCGCGCGCGAACAGGATCTTTCACCAAGTCATACACACGAGCATTCGCCGCCAAGTGAATGATGGCATCCACATCGCGGGGGACATCCTTCCATCCCTCCTCCTCGCGCAAGTCCTTGATCACCGTGATCTTATCCAAAGCAGGGTTCCACTTGTTCGGATGCCAATCCACGCCCACGACATCGTGTCCTCTTTCCAAAAGGACTTCGCAGAGCCGTGTGCCAACCGTGCCAGAGGAGCCTGTTACGAGGATTTTCATGGGAAATGCGACAAGGGAAAATGGACAATTGACAATGGACAACGATGGGAATGTCCTACGGCATTGTCCATTGTTCATTGTCAATTATCAATTGGTCTTTAAGACAAAGGAAGAAGGCTTTAAGCTCTCCCTATGCTTTCACTGATCCTCCCCACATACAACGAAGCGCAGAACATCCGCGCGCTTTTGAAGGAGATCAGCCACGTACTGGAGGGTATATCGCATGAGATCATCGTGGTGGATGACAACTCGCCGGATAAAACATGGGAAGTGGCGCAGAGCGGCAAGAACGTGCAGGTGATTCGGAGAATCGGCAGGCGAGGACTCTCGTCCGCCGTGGTGGAAGGGTTCGCCGCCGCAAAAGGCGATGTCCTTGCCGTGATGGACGGCGACGGACAGCATGATCCAAAGATCCTCCCGACCATGGCGGCGCTGGTGCAGAAGAATCACGGGCTCGTGCTGGGGTCCCGGTACATCGAAGGAGGGAGTGTGGAAGGATGGGTGGAATCGCGACATTTCATGAGCCGCGTCGCAACGAACTTCGGGTTGCTCGCCAGCCGACACCGCGTGTCCGATCCCATGACCGGGTACTTTGCCCTGCATCAATCGCTCTTCCGGAAGATCAAACGACATCTGCGCCCGCGCGGTTTCAAGATCCTTCTCGAAATCATCAGCTGGCTTCCTGCAGACGCCGAAATTGTGGAAGTGCCGCTGATCTTCCGTTTGCGCAAAGCGGGAAAAAGCAAACTCAATGCAAAGATCGAACTCGAGTATCTGTGGCAGGTGCTCTCACTGCTTCTGAAAGGACGCGGCAAAGCGCCGCAGATGCTGTTTGGCATTCTCATGATCCTGACACTGATTGCATTTGCTCCGCGCGTATGGAATCTTCGCTTGCTCTACCTTGATCCCGACATCCGAGCGAAAGTGGAAGAGCGACTGCGACAAGAAGAGCAATGGCTCCTCTCCGATCTTGCAGTGTTGGAAGTGCACGAAGATTGGATGAAAATCCGCCATCGCTCGCATATCCGAGGAGCAGACATTTCCGCGTGTTACGTCGCTCGCTACACCTCTTCCGTTCTCCACCCGTGTCCCGACGCATCCTAGCAATCGGTCTTCAGGCGTGTGCACTCGTGCTCGCGGTGTATCCGTGGTTGCTGGGCGGCGTGCGCACGGATGAAGCCAAGTACCTCTTGAACATTCCGTATCCGCAGCCGCCATTTGGTCGCTGGATCATCGGCATGACGGAATTTTTGCCGTTTCAGGAACTCCTCTGGCGACTGATCATCGCGTCACTCTTGGTGCATGCTGTGTTTCTTATTTGGAAGATCAGCGCCAAGTGCGGAACATTTGCGCGGCTCTTCCTGTGCGCCGCGTGGTTGCTTTCCGCGGGCGTGCTTCTGCAAATGGGCACGATCATGATGGCACCAGTAACGGCGCTCCAGGGCTTGCTCCTCGTCGCCCTTGCGATGTTTCTGCCTCTTAAAAAAGATCAATGGACATCCTTCTTCATCGGACTGCTTTGGTTTGCCTCGCTTTTCACGGCATATCAAGCAGTGCTGTATCTGCCATTGGCCGTAGAAGCTCTGCGCCGTACAAAAACATCCATCTTCACGCAGATCCTCTACATCCTCATTCCGATCGCCCTCGTCTTCGTCTACGCACTGTCCAACCCTCTCATCATTGCAAGCTTTGTGAATGCCGGTACCGAGAATGAAACCATCCCATTCTACGCGTGGGCATTCTACTTGGTGCGGCTCTGGCTCTCCGGCGGCAGTGTCATCCTCACAGTGTTGGGAATGTGGGGGATGCTGCGTCATCGCCGCTTCGGTTTGCTCGGCAGTTTCATTCTTCTCTCGGCTTTTTGCTTCATTTCCTTCCGCGAGTATTACGACATTCTCTTCACGCCGCTCTTCATCGGGGGGGCAATCCTTCTTCTGCAGCAACGCAAGAACCGTTCACTGCCATTTCTTTGGCTCACAGCCGGTCTTGTCTTTTGCACTGCTTTCTTTACATGGAAATACCCCGTCATCTATTCGCCCGGTCCCGCGCGTTCTGTGATGCAGGAAATTCAAGCGGCAGGCGGCACAGGGAGCATCCTCATCGCAGGTCCCTTCGGACATCAGTGGCAGTACGAAAGCAGATTCCCGATCGAGAGGTACCGATCAGGAGCTTTGCTGAGTGCGCAGGCTGCGATTTGTTTGATCAAATGCGAAGGCATCGAGACATCGGGATGGCAGAAAGTGGATCTCTATGGAGTGGAGGTGTGGGGAAAGGGCAGTAAGCAGCATTGAGTAGTATGTATTAGGTATTAAGTATTAAGCGCCTAATACCTAATACTTACTGCATACTGCCTGCTATCAAATGCTGTAGTACTTCCTATACCACTCCACGAACTTGGGCACACCATCCTTGATCGTCGTCTTTGGGCTGTATCCCAATTTTTCCTTCGCATGCGAGATATCCGCGAGGCTTGAGCGTGTGTCACCCGGCTGCATGGGCAAAAATTCTTTCTTCGCCTCTTTGCCGCAACTCACTTCCACCATGCGAATGTATTCCATCAGTTCTTCCTTGCGGCCGCAGCCCAAGTTGAAGATCTCTTCGGGATAATTTTTGTCGATGGAGGCGATCACTCCCGACACGATGTCATCGACATACGTGAAGTCGCGCTGCATTTTTCCTTCTCCGAAAATGTTCAGAGACTTATCGTGCAAGAGAGCATCGGTAAACAGGAACAGCGCCATGTCCGGGCGGCCCCAGGGCCCATAGACCGTGAAGAACCGCAGTCCCGTGACATGCGTGCCGTAGAGACTGTGATATGTGTGCGCCATCAGTTCATTGTCTTTCTTGTTCATGCCGTACAGAGACAGCTGATCATCCGTACGGTCTGCTTCCGAAGAGGGGAGCTTGGTGTTTCCCCCGTACACAGAACTCGATGAGGCATAAATCAATCCCGGGATCTTCTGCTTGCGCACTTCATCCAACACATGGAAGAACCCCGTGATGTTAATCGCAATATATTCATCGGGATGATCGAACGCATAGCGCACGCCTGCGAGTGCAGCCAAGTGGATGACACGATCACAGCCTTCCATCGCCTTGGCGACGGTCCTACGATCCAAAATATCTCCGCGAATGAACGACCATCCTTTCTTCCCTTCCAGGTTCTTCAAACGCGCTTCCTTCAAAGTCGGATCATAGTACGGGCTTACGTTATCCAGCCCTACAACCTCGTCGCCGCGCTCCAGGAGTTTTTGCGCAGTGTGATAGCCGATGAAGCCCGCGGCTCCTGTGAGAAGTATTTTCATGGTCGTGGAAGTGTAGCAGATCCTTGGGGGTAAGGTAGGTATGGTAGGTCAGGTACGTAAGGTAAGGATGGAATCGTCAAACCTACCGTACCTAACGTACTTACCTTACCTACCTTACTTCGTTCCAATACCAATCCCATGGTACACAAGCCCAGCATCTCTCACTTCGGCTGGCTCATACACATTCCTTCCATCGAAAAGATCACTGCCTTTCATTGTAGATTTTAGTTCTTTCAGATCCACCCCACGGAACTCGTCCCATTCCGTCAGGAGCACCACGGCATCTGCGCCTTTGGCAGCTTCCATCAGATCTTTTGTGAAGACCGTTTCTTTCGGCAGTAGTTTCGATGCGTTTTCCGCCGCTGCAGGATCATAGGTATGCACACTGTGTCCTGCTTTCAGGAGCATCGGGATCAGATCCAAGCTCGGGGCTTCGCGCATGTCATCTGTCTTCGGTTTAAAGCTGAGTCCCCACACGCAGACCGTTGCATTCTTCGGCAACGCTTTCAGGATTTTCTCAAAGAACCGTGCCCGTTGATGCGTGTTGATGCGATCCGTCGCCTCGACAATGCTCAGATCCAAATCATATTCCTTGGCGGTCACCATCAGCGCTTTTACGTCTTTTGGAAAACAACTTCCGCCATAGCCGATGCCTGCGTGGAGGAAACGAGGTCCGATGCGGTTATCCATTCCCATGCCGCTCGCGATATCGCGGATGTTTGCGCCGGTCTTCTCTGCAAATTCCGTGAGCATGTTGATGAAGCTGATCTTTGTCGCCAGGAACGCATTGCTCGCATACTTCACGATCTCCGCGCTCTCACGTGTCATAAAGAGGAGTGGCTTTCCCACACGCGTTATTGGCCGGTACAATTCTTCCATCAGTTTTTTTGCTTCCGGCTGATCATTCACGCCTACCACAATGCGATCGGGCATCAGCGTATCCGGCACGGCCATGCCTTCGCGCAGGAATTCCGGGTTGCTTACAACAGGAATCGAAAAGTTCACGCCGCGCTTCTGTAAAATCTCTGCGATCTTCTCCTCACATTTCTTCCCGGTTCCCACCGGCACCGTGGATTTATTCACGAAGACCAGATCTTTCGTCGCGTGTGTTGCGACGGTTTCCGTCACAATAAAAACTGCCTTCAGATCCGCCTTGTGTCCTTCGCCCGGCGGTGTTGCGACTGCGGAGAAGACAATCTGCACATCCGGCAGTACGCTTTTAAGATCAGTTGTGAAGATGAGGCGACCTGTCTGCAATCCCCGAACGATCAGCTCCTCCAAGCCCGGTTCATAGATGGTGCTCTTGCCCGACTGCAGTTTCTTGATCTTCGCCTCATCTATATCAATACCAATGACATGGTGTCCCAATTCCGCGAAACAGGCGGCAGAGACCAGTCCTACATAGCCGGTACCTACGACAGCAATCTTCATTGGAGCTCTAGTCTAGCGTTGATGACTGTCAGGGGGCTAGGGTTAGGATTGGGGTTAGGAACCGAGCCTAACCCTAGCCCTAACCCCAACCCTTCTCTATTCTTCTTCTTGCTACCACACGCTTATGTCGAAAATTCTCGTCACCGGCTCCATCGCCTACGACATTCTCCTCAATTACGATGGATCGTTTGCGGATACCATTGGCGGGGCGGATTTGAACAATCTGTCGGTTTCCTTTTTGAGTCCTCGTTTCGCGCGGCATCACGGAGGAACGGGTTCGAACATCGCGTGGAATTTGCGGTTGCTGGGAACGGAAGCCATGCTCGTCGGAACCATTGGCAATGATGGCGGCGAATATCGCGATCTCTTGAAGAAGAGAGGAGTGGATGTCTCGCAAGTGCAGCAGTTGCAGGATCACGTCACATCCACTGCCATCATCGGTACAGATGATGCCGAGCGACAGATCGCGTTCTTTCATCCCGGGGCGGATGCGTATGGAACCTGGCCGGATCTGAAAGACGATTGCGACGATGTTGCATACGCCGTCGTAGGCGCGCGCAATCCCGGACTCATGATGCAAGGCGTGCACTTTTGCCAGGAATACAAAATCCCGTACTTGTTTGATCCCGGGCAGCTCGTCATAGGCCTTGGTGCAGATGAACTCAAGTCAGCAGCGCTGAAAAGCGGCGGGCTTATCGCCAATGAATTTGAATGGGAACTGCTCTCCGAGAAAACAGGCTGCGGCATTTCCGATTTCCTTGTCTCAACGCCTTTTATCATCGTGACGCTGGGGGAAAAAGGTTTGGCGATCCACACGAAGAAAGGAGAACAGGTTATTCCCGCGTGCGCGGCAGAAAAAGTGGTGAATCCCACCGGAGCGGGGGATGCGTTGCGCGCAGGGTTGCTCACGGGACTTTCGAAGAAATGGAATCTGGCAGATTGCGGCCGACTGGGTGCTGCGATCGCATCCTTTGTAGTAGAACAAGAAGGAACGCTCCTGGATACGCTCGATCTCGATGAAGTCGGAGAACGTGCAAAACGTGCATATGGCATCTCTCTTCCTTCTCTTTGAATTCCTACGAAATGCTGTAGTATTCATCCCTTTTATTTCCTTCTAAACTCCTATGACAAAAATTGATGGTCCACAGGGTGATTCGGTTGAGGTAAATGGTCTTGTTGGCCCTATTGTCCTTGCAGCAAAAGGCGAACTTGAAGAGCTCACCACAGACGATGTTATGCCGTTCTGCAATTCACCAAGTCCAGAACTATTTAAGTTGTTGCAAAAAGTTCCAGCGGCAACTGCAGCAGAAGTGAAAAGCTGATAGGATTTTCTTCTTTATTTCCTTCTCAATTCCTATGACAAAGATTGATGGTCCCAAGGGTGAATCGGTTGAGGTAAACGGTCTTTGGGGGCCCTTTGTTCTTGGTTTAACACAGGCTATGCCATTATCCACCGATCTCCGGAAAATGAATGAGCTGATGCGAGCAGCAGTACAAGAAAAACAGGATCAACAGTGATCGAGTTTCTCACCTTCTTATTAGCTGCTATTCTTTGTACAACATGTCTTTCATTAAGGATCCCTCTTTGGCCGCGCAAGGAAAACTGAATCTGGAGATTGCAGAGAAGCGCATGGGCGCACTCTTAGAACTCAAAAAGCGCTTTGAGAAAGAGAAGCCGTTCGCAGGGCTCACCATCGGTATGGCACTGCACGTCACGAAAGAAACGGGCATCCTCGTTCGCACGCTCACGGCAGGCGGCGCAAAAGTCGCCATCACAGGATGCAATCCTCTCTCCACGCAGGATGATGTCGCTGCCGCTCTTGCCGAGGAAGAAAATGTCTTGGTGTGGGCATATAAAGGAGAGAGCAAAGAGGATTATTACCGATTTCTTACAGCAGTCATCGAGACGCAACCGGACATTACCATCGATGATGGCTGCGATCTGGTGACAGAGATCCACCAGAAGCATCCGCATCTGCTCAAGAAACTGCTCGGCGGCTGCGAGGAGACGACCACGGGCATCATTCGGTTGCAGTCCATGCAGCGGGACAATGCGTTGAAGATCCCCATGATTGCGGTGAATGACAATAAGACGAAGCACCTCATGGATAACTACTACGGCACGGGACAATCCACGTTCGATGGCATCATTCGCTCGACGAACCTGCTCATCGCGGGAAAGACGGTGGTGGTTCTCGGCTACGGCAGCTGCGGCAAAGGAGTTGCGATGCGCGCGAAGGGGATGGGTGCACAGGTCATCGTCACCGAAGTGGATAACTTTGCAGCACTGCAGGCCGTGATGGATGGAAACAGAGTTCTGCGCATGAGCGAAGCCGCCAAACTCGGCGATCTCTTCATCACCGTCACCGGAAACCTTCACGTCATCCGCTGGGAGCATATGGAAGTGATGAAAGACGCGGCAGTGCTGGCAAACAGCGGACACTTCGATTGCGAATTGGATCTGCAAGCGCTGGAAAGCAAGAGCCGCCGCAAGCGCCGCGTGCGCCACTACTTGGATGAATACCTCATGCCATCCGGCAGAGTGCTGTACGTCGCAGGCGAAGGCCGCCTGGTGAACCTGGCTTCGGCAGAAGGGCACCCCAGTGAAGTGATGTCGCTCTCCTTCCTTGGCCAAGCATTGGCATGCGAATACTTGGTGAAGAACCGCGGATCACTGAAAGCAGAAGTCATCACGCTTCCACCGGAAATCGATGATTTCATTTCCGGTCTGCAACTGGAAGCGATGGAGTTGAAGATTGATCAGCTGACGCCGGAGCAGAAGAAATATCTTGCAAGCTGGCAAGAAGGAACTTGAAAGAATAGGAAAATCCGATGATCTTCTTTAATCTTGGTTATCAGCGCCACCGACATTGACCTGTCCATTTGTTTTCAGCTCTATCTTTTTAGAGAAATCCAAGATAGTTATCCTTGGTTCAGAAAGATTTGCAATTTCCATCACACGTTCCTTAATTTTCGATGCAAGCACTAGAGAAAAGGTGCAGAAGCTTGGCAGCATTATAATGTTAAAGATGTGTATCTTGTTGGGTGCAATTAAGGAATTGAGCAAGACAAATTCCTGATTATCAGAATCATGAATCCCCGTGTTTCCGGCGTAAAAATGCACTTCGATATTTTCTTTATCAAGGCTTTTGACGAAATTATCTAGCTGTGCAACATACATCCTTTTTGCTTCACTGCGGAAGGCAGCTATCCCTCCCTCGACTCTTTGTGCTTCTTCAAGGGCTTTTCTGTCTCCTGGGAACATTTGTGCATGGAGATGCTCCATTCCTCCTCCAATATTTCGCAGCCGATCCATGTTTTCAAATGTATTCATAAAGATATTAAATATCATTAATTGAATGAAGTCAACTTCGATGTTCACTCCTCTCATTTTGGCTTGATACAGCGCAATATTTGTCTATTATGTCAAATATACTCGACAAGGGGACAGAGGCTAATAGAATGCTCCAAACTTTTGGTGATCTTTGTTATCAATGTGCGATCAAGAATCTGCTCTTGTACGAGTAAGATAAATGGATCCTTCCCCGGGAGTTCGGGGAGTCTGAAAATTACAAGATGGCAGTAAGGAGAAGGTCATGAATAAGAACAAGCAGCAACTCCAGGTGCGCTCCGAGAAGCGGCGCGAAGTTCGGAAGGAGCGGCGCGATGTGCGCCGCGAATTGCGAGCTCAGACCGTTAGGCGTTGTTAGTGTTCATTGACCTCCTACCGTCGCTTTCGGGGAAGAGGCTTCCCACCAATGAAAGCGGCAATTTTGCTCGCCCGTGGTCCATTGTGATCACGGGCGGGCGTCTAAAAATTGAGAGCAGGTTCTTTATCGCAAAACCGGAGAAAAGTTCCTGGCATTCATTGGAATGAATGCCATTTCTTTTCTTCTTTCAGGAGTACGAGATATGTCGAAGAGCCATGCTCAAAAAGTTGCTCAAAGAAATGAGCAGCGCAGTGGGAAGGGGCACAAGCGGTCGTCCGCTAAGCTCCCTAAGGCTCGAGCCAATAGTAATTGGACTCGACGTAAATAATCGAATCACACCTGAAGGTGCAGAAAGAGGCACCCGGGTCTGTTACTCTCCCGTTCAGACCCGGGCTTTTTTGCTATACTCATTCCCATGTCTCCCTCCGGTTTCGACAACAACCGAAAATTTGCGTCGTTGCTGCGGCAGATGGCGGCTCTTTTGGAAGAAGACGGTGTTGCGTTTAAGCCTGCGGCATACAGGCGCGCAGCGCAGACCATCACGGATCTTGATAAAGACATCGCAGAGATCAATGACGTGAAAGAATTCAAGAAACTGCCAGGTGTGGGTGAAGCCATCGCAACGAAGGCGGTGGAATTTTTGAGCACGGGAAGAATCCCGCATTTGGATCAGTTGATCGCGAAGCACGGGGGACTCAGCGAAGAGCTCATGATGATCGAAGATCTGGGACCCAAGCGCGTGCGGCAGATAGAAGAGCTTGGGATTCATAAAACGGAGGAATTGATCGAAGCTGCAAAAGCAGGAAAGCTTCGGGATCTTCCGCGCTTTTCCGAAGTCATCGAAAAGAAGATTTTGGATAATGCGTTGAATGTGGAAGAGCGCTCTCGACGGATTCCGTTGGAAGAAGCAAAGCCGCGCGTGGAGAAATTATTAAAAGCACTGCGCGCTGTCTCGGGTGTGCATCGTGCGGAAGCGGCGGGTTCGTACCGGCGAGAGAAGGAAACAGTGGGTGACATCGACATCGTGGCTGTCACCGATGATGCGGAAACCGTATCGAATGCCATCGCTGCGCTCCCGTTTGTGGAACATGTGGCAGCACACGGCGGAACCAAGCTTTCTTTTAATTTGGAAGGAGGTCTGCGCACGGACATCCGTTTTGTAAAACCGGATCAATGGGGGAGCGCACTGCTCTACTTCACCGGCAGCAAAGAACACAATATTTTTCTCCGGAAGCGCGCCATAGAACGTGGATGGAAATTGAACGAATACGCGCTGTTTGAAGGTGACAAAGTGATCGCAAGCAAAGAGGAGGAAGATATCTACAAAGCACTGGATCTCCCGTGGATGAAGCCCAAAACCAGATTGTAGGAACTTCCATTGGATACTTTTCTTGCCTGCTTGCACATCCGCCTGTATGTTTTTGGTATGAGTAACGAGGAGACCGACAGAGTTTTTTGCGGCGATGCATTGGATGCCATTGCAGAACGTTCGACAGAAGTTCCTGCGAAAACGGAAGATGGCACAGTTGCTGTTTTTCGTCTTGCTGGGATCATAGGATTCACAAAAGAAGAACTTGAAGAGATCGCGAGAAAAAATGGTGGGTGTCTTCCACTTCTCTAAAGTATTCAGGCTTCTCGGAGAGTGGCAGCGCCACGTTGCTCGTGAGCGACGTGGCGGTGAGAGAGGGATTTGAACCCTCGAGACCCTTTTGGGGCCTACTCGATTTCGAGTCGAGCGCCTTCGACCACTCGGCCATCTCACCAAGATCATCATACCAAGAAGATTTTCTTTCGTTCTGAAAATGCACCACTCGCTACGCTCGGGTGCGTGGCTCGCCACTCGGCCATCTCACCAAGATCATCATACCAAGAAGATTTTCTTTCGTTCTGAAAATGCACCACTCGCTACGCTCGGGTGCGTGGCTCGCCACTCGGCCATCTCACCAAAGGCATTTTTGCAGAAAATCTCCTTCGTGTCCTTCTCGTCCTCCGTGTCATTCGTGTCCTTTGTGAACATCTTGATCTAATAAACAAATAGTATCGAAATACTAGAAATTACCCCCTCGGAGCAGATCCATACCCCCGTTGCAATGCATTTTAGTCCATAGAATTGGCAAAATGTGGATGAAATGCACTTGCGGAGCGGTGAAGACACCCTAGAATCGGCCTGTTTTATCATTTCACCCTTATCCTTATGAGTTACGTTGTCGCATCCGCGATCAAAGAACTCCTCAAGAAGCACGGCATGATGTGTGCCGGCGATTTCCCCGAAGCTTGTTCCAAGTTTGTCGAGGAAGGAGTCATTGGTGCCGCAAAGCGCGCAAAGGAGAACGGCCGCGTCACAACGCGTCCTTGCGACCTTTAAGAATTTTCTACGATTGAACAAAAAGGCACCTCTGTCATAGAGGTGTTTTTTTGTACCCGCCCTCACCCCCAGCCTCACCCCGCCCCGCTTCGCGGGGCACCCCTCTCCCACCGGCAAAGTCACAGCACAAGAACTCAAGCCCTACCGGGAGAGGGGAATTTCACATGAAACAAAAACGAAATAAACAAAACAAAAACATCCCCCTCTCCTGGTAGGCAGTGAGGTCTAGATTGATTGAAGCGGAAGGTAGGAGAGGGGGTAGGGGAGAGGTTAATGGGAAGCCTGCCGCTTCAATTCCGCATCAATGAACTGCTGGATGTCACCATCCAGCACTCCCGTGGTGTCGCTCGTCTCGGTATCCGTTCGCAGATCTTTTACCATCTGATACGGATGCAACACGTAGCTGCGGATCTGCTGACCGAAGTCCGCGCTCTGCGTGGCTCCTTTCAGTTCCTGTTTTTGTTCCAAGTCTTCCGCGCGTTTCTTTTCCAATAACTTTGCGCGCACCAAGTTCATCGCGAGCGCTCTGTTCTGGAGCTGACTTCGTTCACTCTGGCACGCGACCATGATCCCCGTGGGAATATGCGTAATGCGCACGGCACTCTCCACTTTGTTCACGTTCTGTCCGCCCGCGCCGCCGCTGCGGAATGTATCGATACGCAAGTCATTCGGATCTATATCCACTTCCGTCGTCTCCGTGATTTCCGGCAAAACTTCCACCAGCGCAAAGCTGGTCTGGCGGAGGCTTTTTGCATTGAAGGGCGACAAGCGCACCAGGCGGTGCGTGCCTTTCTCACACTTCAAATTTCCGTATGCCATCTGTCCTTCCACTCGTATGGTCGCGGATTTGATGCCTGCTTCTTGACCATCCGTCTTTTCCACCAGTGATGTCTTCCATCCTTGGCGTTCGCAGTATCGCAGATACATGCGCATTAAGATGGCAGCCCAATCCTGCGCTTCCGTTCCGCCTGCGCCACCGCTTAATGTAAGGAAGCAATTCCCGGCATCAAATTCTCCGCTCAAGTAAATCTGTGTTTCCACTTCTTTCCACTTCTTCTCCAGCTTCTCGTATTCCTTCAGCAAATCAGGCAAATCTTCGGTGCCGGATTCCTTTGCCAACCCCAGGACTTCCTCCGTTTGCTCCGCCAGTTCTTTCACGGGTTCCCACTGCTTCCGCAACGCCTTCAATTTGGAGAAGAGCGCATTGGCAGCTTTTTGGTCACTCCAAATGTTCGGATCCTCCGTCCGCTTCGTCAGCTCCTCTATTTCTTTCGGGATGCCTTGTCCATCAAAGAGAGTCCTTCCCCGTGTTAACGGCGGACTTCAGATCCTGTAATTTTTGAAGAAGTTCTTCCATGGGGGAGGAGGACTAAAAAGAGTATAGCACTGTTGTTGTGATTCACTTCCCGAGCGTGCCGTGCAAAAGTGCACGAAATCTATCGATACGATCACCGGGGGCATTCTTTTCAAATTCTCGTACTCTCTTCCACGCATCCTCCAGGATTGTTTCCTGTGTTGCGTCATTTGGGACAGATTGCTTCAGAGTTGCGATGTGACTCTCTACCACGGCAATTTGAGCATCAAGTTTTTTTACATGATCTTTCATCTCAGCCACAGTACGTTGCGGTCCTTCGTTGCAGATCCCCAGATATTTTTTCAAAGCATAAAATAAATCCAAGGTGATGCCTTCATGTTCCGGAGGTGCAGAGGAGTTTATTTTTGTTTCTGTCATAGAGAGTATTGTAACATTTTTGTGTAAAAACCTTTCTCGTGATTATACCAAAAAATCAAGACTTTTGAAAGGATAGTTTTCGGCTTCCGCCCATCCTTTCTTGCTATATTTGCCGAAATGAACCCGCGTAGGAACATCGGCGTTGTCGTCTTTGGTCTTCTTACGTTTCTGCTGACATTCTCCGTTCTCTCCTTCTGGAACCGTCCCGCGCCGTTGCAGGGGCAGTTCGGACAATGCAGCAACGGTACGCCGGCTGTGGCCGCACTCGGGGGTTCTGGAAATACACCCTCCAACTCGGAGTTCATGGCGAAAGGGGATTTCAATAACGATTCACTCCTGGACATGGCGCTGGGCGGAGGATCCATCTTCCTGGGCTACGGCAACGGCAACTTTGTACGCAGCGATCTTTTGCCGCTTGCGAGCATCAGCATTGGCGGCAGCAACCAGTTTCATGGCGGCGCTGTGGCGGATTTTGAAACGGCAGACATCACGGGAGACGGCAACAGCGATGTGGTCATGACGTACGGACAGTTCGGCAATGAATCTGTCGACACACGCGTCATCCTCTTTGCCGGCAACGGCAATGGCACCTTCGACCATGAGCCGTTCTTCCTGGCCGAGGCAGACAACGGCGGCGACCTCATTATCGGCAATTTTGATGGTAACAGCGCACTGGATATTTTTGTCGGTGAAAAAACACAAGTGCAGAATGGCACGTTCATCTTCAACTACCGCGACAACTTCAACCCATCAAACCACGGCATTCCGAATCCCGGAAACGGACTCCAAGGGCCTATCAGCGTCCGTGCCGCAACATCAGGGGATTTCAACAATGATGGAAAGACGGATTTGGCGGGTTCCGGTCTCAGTGACAAAGTCGCGTTGCAAGAGAACTTTACATGGAATGTCGCGGACCTGGGTGGAGGATTCGGCGATATCGCGAGTGGCAACTTAGACAATGATGGTGACATGGACATTGTTGCAGGTCGAGCGTACTTGAATAACGGTCAGGGAGCGTTCACGCCGGCGGGGAACATTCCCGTGGGCTCCGTGAATCTCATGGATTTCAACGGAGGCCCCATCGACGTCGCAGGCTATCGTAATTCCCCCTTTCCGTTCTTCCATGCCACCATCGACATCCACGGCGGCGTCGGCAACGGCACATTCCAGAGCACACCCGACGGCATTATCAGCTTTTTGCCGCAAGGAGCCATGGACATTGAAACGGGGAATTTTGATCAAGACGGCAGGGAAGATGTCGCCGTCTATTTCGGTGCGAATAACTTCCAAAACAACGACAATTTACCCGAGAGTTTCCGGGTATACGTCCAGACGCCTCCGGGCGGATTTTCCGAAGATCAGAACGGAGGGCCGTTCACGGGGCTTGCGTGCAGCGGCACCGCGCGCTGCGGCGACGGCATCCTGCAATCGCAAAACTCTCTGGAGCAATGCGATGACGGAAACACGGTCGATGGCGACGACTGCAACAATTCGTGCAGGGGAATACAGACGGGATCTTCCTCCTCCGACTTCTTTTCGAGTGTTTTTGACACCTCTTCGACGGGCAGTGCCAATTCCACTGCAACGTCACAGGGGGGCGGAGGCGGTGACGGATCCTGCACGGCGTCCCTCGGCATCTGCGAGGGTGATGTGGAGGCGGCGCTCGGTGCCGACGGTCTTCCTGTCATTGCGTATGTCGTCGGTTCGTTTACCGGCACCAACGAAGGCATTTTCGTGATGAAATGCGGCAATGCGGAATGCACGAGCGGGAATGTCTCCACCAAGGTGCAGAGCATCACCACGCCGCGTGATGTGTATCAGCTGCATATAGCCGTTCCGCCGGATGGCCGTCCGTTCATCGAATACATCCACGCGGGGAGCCGCGAACTCCGTGCCATCAAATGCGGCAATGCAAGCTGCACCGGCGGAAATATTGCGACGACCATCGATACGGATGCGCGCGATTACAGTTCGCTGGCTGTCGGCCAGGATGGACTGCCGGTGATCAGCTACACGAAGACGGACAACTCCAAGCTCAAAGTGCTCAAGTGCGGCAATGCAAGTTGCGCAAGCGGGAACACCACTACCGAGGTCACGAGCCAACTGCAGCAGGTCATCTACACAGCCATTGCCGTTCCCGATAGCGGCAATCCGCTCGTCGTCATCAATAACATGGTCGGTATGCGCATGATTCGGTGCGGCAACGCGAGCTGCTCCACCGGCAACACAGAAAGCGTCATATCGCTGCAAGGTGACAATGTACGCAGTGAGATGCTCATGATCATCGGCCAGGACGGATTCCCGAGGATCACATTCTCCGGCGAGGGGCATGAGAAATTCCTCAAATGCGGGAACCTCACGTGCAGCTCCGGTAACAACATTGCGGAACTGCATGATCGTTTTTCCCATTCGCATTTCATCAACTCTCTCGTCATGCCGAATGACGGGCAGCCCATCGTCGGGTTCAATACCGCCAGTGATAACGTGCAATACGATGATATTGCGGTGTTGAAATGCGGCAATCCTCTGTGCAACAGCGGTAATACGATCGAGGATTACGACACGGGTCCGGGCGCCGGCGCCCTCCAGGGGAGCACGTCGCTGATCTTGGGTGCCGACGACCTCCCATTCATCGCGTACTACGACTACGTCACGAGCACCTTACGGACGCTCAAGTGCGGCAACGCTACCTGTTCGCAATCGTGTCAGGTGGGCAATGGATCCTCCACCGGCAACAATTCTTCGGCAGACGACGAGAGTTCTTCCAGTGACAGTTCGCTGGATGGCGACAGTTGCCCTGCAGACTTTTCAAAAACAACAGTGGAAGCGGCGGAGGATGCAGGCTTCGAGAATGCCATCGCCGTGCCTGCGGATGGAAGGCCGGTCATCAGTTACCACCACACCATCAGTCCCGAAGGCGGCTTTAGCTCCAGATTTTTGAAACTGATGAAGTGCGGCAACCCGAGTTGCACCACGGGCAACACGTCTGCGATTCTTGCAACGAGTCAAAGCATCGGCGAATCCGCTCTTGCTCTGGGTACGGACGGGTTTCCCATCGTTGCTTTTAACGATGTGAATGATTTCGGCCTCTCCGTTCTGAACCTGGCAAAGTGCGGCGATGCCGCGTGCACCATCGTCAACGCTTTCGCAGTGGAAACAGGCGCCGAGTTTCCTTCCATTGTCGTGCCGGCTGACGGCAAACCTGTCATTGCGTACCACGGCACGCTCGATGACTCCTTGAAAATCGTGAAGTGCGGCAATGCAAGTTGCAGCAGCGGCAATGTGACAACCGTCGTCGATACGGGTGGCACGGGCAACCACACATCCATCGCCATCGGCTCCGATGGCCTTCCGGTGGTGAGCTATGCGTCCAGCGACGTCACCGCCGGCAGTTTGTTCTTTGTGAAGTGTGGCAATGCAAGTTGCAGTGCCGGCAATGTCATCCAGAAGTTGGACACCGCGCCGGCCAACATCGGATTCACGTCCATCAAAGTTGCGTTCGATGGCAAGCCCATTATCAGCTATACATTCTACAATTCCATCACCGATCCGGATTTGAAAGTGGTGAAGTGTGGCAATGCAACATGTTCCACAGGCAATACGCGCACCATCATAGATGCCACGGACACCGTCGGAGAATTCACTTCCATCGTCATTCCTGCGGACGGGCTTCCCATGATCAGCTATAAGCTGGTCACGAACACCTTCGCCGCAAACAGTTCGCTGAAAGTCGTGAAATGCACGAATGCAAATTGCACCGGCGGCGCGCGAACGGTTCTGGACAACATCGTATCGAACTCGCAAGTGGCGCACGGCACCTCCATTGCCGTTTCGGCGGACGGATTTCCCGTTATCAGTTACTACGTGGGAGGTGCGCTTCAGGATTTGAAAGTCATCAAGTGCGGCAATGCAACGTGCAATCCCATCTGTCAGGCAAGCGTGTCGACCTCCTCCCTCTCCTCTAGTTCCTCTTCAGCTCCTCTGTCTGCTTCTTCCTCCAGCGCTCCCTCCAGTACCGTCTCCTCCTCGACGCCGTCCTCCGTCGCCGTTCTCAGCAGCAGTCATGCCTCATCGGTGGTTTCGAGTGCTGTCATCCTTGCGAGCAGCACGCCGAGCAGCGCCGGCGGAGTCGCTTTCGTCTCTTCCTCCAAAGTTCTGCCTGCGATTCCCAGCAGTGTTCCCGCTTCCGCAGCGCGGGCGGCAGTCAGCAGTCTTCCTTCCTTTATACCGTCCTCTGCCATCGCACTGGCACCCTCACTTCCCACTCAGCCCGGCAGTGCGCCGCCGCGCATCCCCACGCTCGTTCGCACCACTTCTTCCGTTTCTTTCTCCGCTCTCACGGTGCAGCCGACCATCGCATCCGGGCAGTCTTCCGCCGGGGTAGAGGAACAGGTGCTCGGACTCTTTGTCGATACGGGACTCGATCGTGCCGCAGCGCCCTCCGTCACATCCGCACCCACGCCCACGCAAATCTGCGGCGATGGCACGCGCGAAGGCAGCGAAGAGTGTGATGACGGGAACAATCGTCCGGCGGACGGCTGCAGTGAAACATGTCGCACGGAAATCCGCATGGTGACAGCGAACGGAGAAGTGATCTACATGCCTCCCGCAGCAACCTCGTACGATCTCACCGGCGATATTCTCGCACCGCAGCAGCAAGCGGGAGCAGAGGCACCCTCGGCACCGCGTCCACCGCAGACGACAGACTCCGGCCCGGCAGCGATTGCCGTGATGGCAGCAGGCGCTGCGGCAGGGTTTGGGTGGATGCGAAGGAGGAAGAACAAATAGAGCCAACGGAATGACCAATGACGCAACGACCAATGACCAAAATATTGCCCGTAGGTCATTGGTCTATGGTCATTGGTCATTTTCTCGTGTGATCTCCATCTTTCCACATCCTTACGGTCTGCTATGCTGACATCCAACGATGTCACGCTCGCAGATGTTCATAGGGATCGGCGTCCTCCTCCTTGCCCTTCTGGTTGGACTCACTGCTTCCTATCTTCGCGTGCCGCTGCTCGGGCAACTCGCCGGGGGGCACAACGGTTTTGCGGTGAAAGTGGAGTATCCGGCGGAAAACGGCCCCATCTACTTGGCAGCGGGGAATTTTGTGGGTGATAGTAAAAGAGACATTGCCGTTTCCAATGCAGGGACTTGCAATTGCATTTCTGTATTCAGGAACAACGGTAATGGGACTTTTGCGGCACGAGTAGACCATGCGATAGGAGTGAGGCCACTTTCGATTATCATCAGCGACCTGAATACCGATGGGAAAGGGGACATTGCCATTGTGCAAGCAAATGGGAAGCTTGCTGTATTAATGAACAACGGCAATGGATCCTTTGATCCCAAGGTGGAGTATGTGGGGGTTCAGGGCAGCCTCGTGGCAAGCGGGCTCCAGTCGGGTGACCTCAATGACGATGGAAAGCCTGATCTCGCTGCTGTTTTTGCAAGCACATCGGTTGCCGTTTTCCTGAACAATGGCGACGGCACATTCGCTCCTAAAGCGGACTACGCAACGGCAGGAGGAACCAATAGCCTTACTATGGGGGACCTGAATGCCGACGGAAAGCTTGATCTCGCGACCGCGAACAACAGTCAGAACTCCATTTCCGTTCTCCTGAACAATAGCAACGGAACATTCGCAGCCAAAGTCGATTATCCGACCGGCATAAGTCCTGTAAGAATTGCAACGGGTGACTTCAATGGCGACGGCGACAGCGACCTGGCAACGCTCGGCAACCTCACGAATACCGTTTCCGTCCTTCTCAATAATGGCAATGGCACCTTTGGGGCAAAAGCGGACTATGCAACGGGGATAGAGGCGCGGGATATTACGGCCAGCGACATCAACGGCGACGGCATGCTCGACATTCTCACTGCAAATACCTTGGCGAACGAGGGAAACCTGACGGTTTTGTTTGGCGACGCCAGCGGTACCTTTTCTCAGAAGCAAGGGTATGGATCAGGAATCAGATCAAGGGGCGTTGCCAGCGAGGATTTGAACGGAGACGGGCTTGCAGATGTGGCACTTACGGGATATTCCATTACGAACAATGTGTATGCGAATAACAATCTTGCCATTCTTATGAACATCGGTTTCTGCGGCGACGGATTCAGACGCAGCACCGAGCAATGCGACGACGGCAACGAGGTCGACAACGACACGTGCAGGAACAGCTGCCTTAATGCGCGGTGCGGAGATTTCCTTGTGCAGCCGAGCCTTGGCGAAGAATGCGATGATCCTCCTTCCTCTGGCACGAACGAAATACAACGCATCACCTACAACGGCACCATTCCCATCAACTGGATCGTCAACTTCAACGGGGTACAGACTGCCCCCATCCCGCCGGATTCTTCTGCGGATGTCGTGAAGAGCAGGCTGGAAGCGCTCTCGACCATCGGTGCGGGGAATGTCACTGTTTCGAAGGCGTTCAATATTCAGAGTGAATTGCACTGGTACGACGTGGCGTTCGTCGGCGTGCGTGGGGGCATCAATCAGCCCCAGATGGTGCAAGTCCAAGGGCCTGTTACTCCCACGACGCTGACAAATGGCGGCGGGGGCGGAGTGCCGAGCACGACCTGCAATACCAACTGCAAACTCTTCAAGTGCGGTGACGGCATCAGGACGGGAACGGAACAGTGCGACGACGGCAACCAAACGAATACCGACGCCTGCACGAACGCGTGCAGGAACGCACGCTGCGGCGATGGCTTCCTGCAAGGAACGGAACAGTGCGATGACGGCAATACCATAAACACCGATGCCTGTACCAATCAGTGCAGATTCCCGACAAGTTCCAGCTCCAGCCTGAGTTCGGTTTCCAGCAGCAGGTCATCCAGTGTCGCAAGCAGCGCCTCATCCCTTTCCACCAGTCGGTCCTCCAGCGCCACAAGCCAATCTTCCTCTGTTGCTAGCAATGCATCTTCCTCCGTCGGTCTCACACCTCCACCTCCACCCCCCAATTCTTCCAGTGCGGCAGCGCTGCGTTCTTCCAGCTCTCGCAGCCTCTTCTTGTTCCCTCTGCCCTCTTCTTCTGTTCAGTCTGCCATTCTGCTTGCACAGGCATCTTCTTCCCGCCGGAGTTCTGTGGCTGCGATTCTTCCCGCATCCGCGAGTGCAGCATCGTTCGCGAGCAAAGCCCTCGCCACCATTCCGGCATCTTCCACTCCCTCCACACTCCTCACCGTGGCATCTTCGGATTCTCCCGAGATCATTGCGTTCGAGCCGCCCCCTCCCGTCAGCGAGCAACCAGGAGGCGCGACACCCTCACGAGGAACCTCATTTTCCGAGCCGATCATTGTTGCGGTGCCTCCGTCAGAAATCCCGTCGCAGCCTTCTGCCCAGGAAAATGCCGACCAGGTCCTTGGCCTCTTTGTAGATTTGGGTGTGGAGCGCACCGCTGCACCCCCCGTCACATCCGCACCCACACCCACGCAAGTCTGCGGTGACGGGTACAAGGAAGGCAGTGAGTCCTGCGATGATGGCAATACGGATCCCGGCGATGGCTGCGGCGAAACATGCCGCAAAGAAGGCGCGGCAGGCACTGCGGCCCCGGACAGCACGGGACAATATGCGGATGCATTACCGTTCGGCCAAACACCCTTGTATGATCTTGCCGGCGACGTTGTCAGTGGGCGACGCGGATCGGTGCTTTCTCGTCCAACATCGTATCCTCCCCAGACTACGGATTCCGGTCCCGCAGCGGTTGCCGTGATGGCGGGGGGAGCGGCGGCGGGGTTTTCCTGGATGCGGCGACGACGTAAAAATAATGCGTCGTAGAGATCGACCGATGGTCGATCTCCGTTCGAAATAAAATAAGGATGCCGGTCGATTCTCCATAACGGCATTTCGTGGTCAGATGGCGTGAAAAAAGGGATAAACAGGAGAGGTCGACGAACCGTCGATCTCTACCCAATCGACCATTTTTCCGCTATAATAGTGAGAACACACACATGCCCCTTTCTCTTCCGGAACCCTCGGCCGAATGCCTGCCTTTCGGGCTCATCTTGCAGAGAATCGCTCTACCGTTTTTCCTGTTTGCGGCGGTGCTGGCGGGTCTTCTTCTGCTTTCTTGGTTTTTGATTCTTCCCGTCTATACCGCCGTGGATGTGGGGGGTGCGAAACATTCCGTGGAAAGTCTGCGCGCATTCCGTGCAGATCTGCTCTCGAACATCGAGACGGCCGAAGCAGACCGGTCGCAGTACATTCTTCCCGTGCATGATGCCGCGTATCGTGCGCTCCGTCACCGCAGAGAGGAACGTACTTCCTTCCTTTCGCTTCTGGATAATCTCTTCGATATTGCATCCTCCGTGTACGCACAGCCGGATGCCGTGCATCTGTCCCGTGTGTCCTATCACGCGGCAGATCGCACGCTGGACGTGGACGGAGACGTTCGTTTCGTGGGACCGCGGAGCATGACGGTGCTGGCCGAGTTCGTGGAAGCGGCGAAGAAACATTTTGTTGCAGAGGCAGCGCTGCCCCGCTTTGTCCGTGAGGAACAGGAGGGGATCGGACCGCATTCTCCGTTTACCTTTTCTCTCAGTCTGTGATTCCCGCTCTGCTTGCATCGGCTTCCCGTGCACTCCCCAAGCACACGTGGACGGTGCTGCTCTGCGTGAGCGGCGTTTGTTTGCTCCTGCTCTCCATTGCACTGATGCTGGCGCATGCTGCTGCATTTCACGACATGCAGGAAGCGTTGCCGCTGGCCGCGCGCATTCCTTCGCTGGAAACACGGCTGGCCGTCCTTAGCGAGCAGGTGGAACTCTCGGAATTGCATGCGGCCATGAGCACCCGCTCGGCGGAGGAAAAAGTGCACCTCTATGTCTTGCCCGATAACGTGGATCTGACACGCGTGCTTGGATTTTTGGAAGTTCTTCGTGATCACGTGAAAGTCAAAAAGATGCTCACAACCATGTCCGGCATCGATGTCGGTGAGGAAGTCCCTGTTGTCGTGGACGGCAACACAACCCTTCGCGCGGTTCCCTTCACTTTTTCCGCAACCGTGAATGATGAAGGCTTGCATGATCTTTTGGAGACGTTCGCACTCACGGGGATCTCCACGATCAGCGATGCATTGACGGAAGAACAATACACGGAATTATTCCGTGCCACGGAAGCGGAGAATCCCGCGGGAATCTTGGCACTGGAACGGTTCCTTTCCACCGATTTTCTCATATACACCAAGGATCAACGTGCGACGGAAGAAACACTTCTCAAATCATTTTCTTCGCAAGAGTTCCGAGAAACCTTGGAAACAATAAAACAATCGTCGTTGCTTTCCAAAGGTGTTCAGATGATGGAGAGTGAGTTTGGCACGGCGCTCGGAAAGAATCGTCTCTGGCCTCTTCCACTCCTTACGGTTGAAGACAGTGCATGGAGCGAGAGCGGGGACGGGTGGCATCACGTCACGCTGACGGTGTTTGCATACGCATACGCTCGCTGATACGAACAGGTTGCGAGGACTTCTCCTTGCTCTTTTGCCATGATTTGCCTATATTTTGGCTTACCCTATTACTTTCCACCTTTCTTTTTGCGTCAAAGACATCGATACGAACCTGCGAGGAAAATGGAACGCCGTCCGCGCATGAACGAACAGATCACCGCCCCCACCGTCATGTTGGTGCAAGAAGATGGCGCCGCAGAAGTGTTGCCGATTGCGGAGGCCTTGGAGCGTGCGCGCGCCGAAGAGATGGATCTTATCGAAGTCTCGCCCAAGGCCGTTCCGCCGGTCGTCAAAATCGGCGAGTTTGGTCATTACCTCTACCAGCTCCAGAAGAAAGAGAAGAAACAGAAATCACACAGCAAGCAGGTGGAAGTAAAAATGCTTCGGTTCGGATTCCGCACCGAGAAGCATGATTTGGAGCGACTCAGCGACCGTGCGCGGGAATTTTTCACAGAACGTCACTTGGTGAAATTCGCTGTTCGTCTCCGTGGACGCGAAATGGCCAACAAAGACTTTGCACTGCAGAAACTGAAAGGGATCGTGGCGGGGTTGGCCGATGTCGCCGAAATTGAGCAGGAAATGAAACGCCAAGGGGACTCGTTTATTGTGATTTTGAAGCCAAAAAGATAATCATTTAGGCATTGTTTGCTCGTTATGCTCGTTGGCTCGCCTGCCTGCCGGCAGGCAGGTTTGCTGGATTAACCAGCAATCTGGAAATTTTGAGCAAACCAGCAAACTTTTCGTAGAAGAATGCCTTTGCAAAGCCTTTTTAGACTCTCTATAATGCGCGCCCATGAAGCAGAAATCCCACAGCGGCGCCAAGAAGCGATTCCGCAAGACCGGAAGCGGCAAGATCGCCTTTAAGCGACGCGGCAGAAACCATCTTCTCCAACAGAAGAGCAAACGCCAAAAGAGCTTGAGTCGCACCGTCGTTCTCCAATCTCGGGATCTCGATCGCATCGAAGCACTCCTTCCTCATCTTTAAACCCTAAATCATGCGCGTCAAACGAGGAATCGTCAGACATCGGCGTCACAAGAAGATTCGCGCACTTGCGAAAGGGTACCGCGACATGCGTCGTGCGACGTTCGTGAAAGCGAATGAAGCAGTCATCAAAGCAGGACAGAACTCCTACCGCGATCGTCGCTTAAAGAAGCGCGATTTCCGCTCCCTCTGGATCATCCGTCTCAATGCAGCTCTCCGTGCAGAAGGTCTCACATACTCCCGATTCATCGGAGCACTTCGCAAAAAGAAGATTGAACTCAACCGCAAATCTCTCTCGGAATTGGCCATTCACGAGCCGGGAATCCTGAGGAAGATTGTGAAGGAGGCGATGTAGGCGAGAAAATTTAAGAAACAAGACACAAGAAGCAACGCTTGGTTTTTGTATCTTGCATCTTGTTTCTTGTCAGAGTTCCACCTCAATCGAGTTCCTCTTTTTGATGGCAGCAAAATTTTACATAGTCTGATAACGCTATTACGTAGAAATTATTTAACATAAAAAATATTTTTAGCAACATTCGATCATTGCGCTCACCCGACAGGCATTTATCCTCAAAGGGATGGACAAAGTAACATGCGTGCTGCCGGCATTGAACGAGAAAAAAACCATTGGAACTCTTATCCGCATTCTTAAGAATGTGAAGGAAATTGGCGAGATTGTAGTGGTTGACGACGGATCAACCGACGGAACCGGAATCATTGCAAAGCGCTGCGGAGCACGGGTCATTCGGCACCTGAGAAATCAAGGCAAGGGCGCGGCTGTCAAAACGGGTGCGAGCCACGCAACCCATGATCTTCTTCTGTTTTTAGACGCTGATTTGCAGAACCTAACGTCTGCAAAAGTCCGCAAGGTTATTCGCCCCTTGCTCAAGAATACCGCCGATTTCGTGAAGGCGTCTTTCACGAACTCTTCCGGGCGCGTGACGAAGCTTGTCGCAAAGCCGCTCCTCAGCATTGTGCATCCCTTTGTGAAGTTGGAGCAGCCGCTCAGCGGGCAGTTTGCGTTCAATCGCAAGAAAATTGACATGGACGCCATTGAAGACGGCTGGGGAGTGGACATTCAGCTCGTCTTTCAAGCCATGAGGAAAAAATTGAGGATACAGGAAGTCTTCATCGGCGCATTGAAACACAAGCACCAGAGCACCGAAGCACTCTCCGCAATGTCGGAGCAAGTGATGCGCACGATTCTTTCCGAACTAAATCTTATCTGCAACAAAAAGAAGGTCATATTCTTCGATCTTGATGAAACCCTCATTCAGGAAAGCAGCATTGCCGTGCTTGCAAAAGAATGGGGATTTTCCGAGGAGCTGAAAAAGTTGCAGAGGCGCGTACGCGCCGGCGAAGTGCCGGATAAAGTGATTACCAAGGCGCTTGCAAAACATTTTAAAGGCCGGACACGAGAGGAAGTAAGCGCGCTTTGCGAAAGACTTCTGCATATAAACCCATTCGCCGCCAAAGTCATAGATAGCTTGCGGCGCCAGCGATACCGCGTGCGCATTGTCTCCTCGGCGTTTTCACCCGTTGTACGGCATTTTGCCGCCGCGCTGAATGTCTATGATTTTTTTGCTCCCCGTTTGGCACGGGACAGTACGGGAAGATTCACAGGCACTCTCAAAAGGTCCCGTTTTGAAGATCAAACATGCGCATGCTGCGGCCGTTACGTGTGCAAGGCAAAAGCTGTCCGTTATATGCTACGCAGATTCAAAATCGCGAAAGATGAGGCCATTGCCGTTGGTGACGGCAAAAGCGATGCGTGCATGTTTAAGACATGCGGCACGTCGCTTGGTTTTCGCGCCAATGCAACCGACAAGAGAATAGACCAGTTGAGTGAAGTGTTGATGTACGCTGACTGAGTCTCCTGTACATCAAATTTCTTTAAGTCCGCGATCACAGTTCCACTTCTATGGGATTTCGTTTCTTGATTGCTGCGAACAGTTCCACGCTCGCAATCAAGGAAAGAATAACCGCCAAGCCGAAAAAGCTGCTTTCTATAATGTCTGCGAGTGGAATCAGCCAATCGGTTAGTGTGAAAAAAGGGGAGAACTCCAGTGCGGCTGTAACCATGATCGCGGGGAGGAAGAGAAGCACATTCATTCCCAGGAGGATCCAAAAGATTTGTCCTGTTCGTCCTTTCACCATTGTCGTGCTACGGTGCAGTGCTGCGCGGTAGGAAATATCTTCCGCAACGACTACCACTGCATAAAAAGTGGTGCGAATGCTGTAGATGATGCCCGGAACCACCAAGAGAATCGCCCAGAACAGCGTGAAGCAGGAGCGAAGAATGCTCGTGAAGAACAGCGGCAAGATGTAGGGAGCAGCTTCTTTTCTCAGCGTCGCAAACGAGGTGCGCGCCCGCCCCGCCCTGCTTTGGATGATGCGCCTGCAGACGACCAGTACGCAGGCCACTCCCCAGATGATGATGAGCGTGAGCAGCAGAAATCCCGGCAGCACCAAGAGAATCGTCAGTTTTTTATCCGGGAGTGCCTGCAGAAAGGGATAACGTGTTCCTTCCATCAAGCGCGAGAGCATGTTCAAGAGGGTCTGCGGCATAATCAAAAACCACACGAGCACCCAGTTCAGCACCGGTTGTTTGCGGTAGAACGTCCAGGAGGCACCTATCAGGGAGAGAATTGAAGGCATAAAGGAACGTATGCTATATCGAGTATGGTGAAGTGCCAAGTGCCAAGGGCGAAGTGCCAAACACTACTTGGCACTTGGCACATTGCCCTTGGCACTTACTGCAAAATTATTTTCTCTTCACTCTGATGAAACCTGACACATCCAACGTCGTCAGTTTCTTCTCCTCTTTTGCCAATTGGTCGAGCAAGAGGTTGATACCCATCGCATCCGAGGCCATGTGGCTGCACTGGATCATGTTCACGTGGTGCTTCTTGCCTTCTTCCACCTCTTTCTCGGTGAAGTGCATGGCTAAGATAGTGCCGACGCCTGCGTGCGATTGCTTCTCGATGAATTCCTCAGGGCCGTTCGTTCCACCCGTGAACTCCGTTGCAACAATCTTTCCCGGTCGGCTGCCGCCACCACCGTTGATGATGATGGGCGGGTTTCCTTTTTTGGCGTAGTACTTGTATTCCGGGAGGTCATGCAGCGCATTCACGATCTCAGTCAAATCATCGTATTCTTTCGCGCAGATGTTCTTCTCTATGTAGCGCCATACGAGGTTATCCGTAATGGTATGCGCTCCAAAGGCAGGGATATCCAACAGTTCTGCTGTGCGCTCGCTCCGAAACAAGTTATCGGCGTGGATTGCGCGCCAGATTCTATCCATGCGTGGCCTCAGCAAGCTTTCACTGTGGTTCACGGGGACGCCTGCCTTGGCATAGACATCCGCTTGCAGCGTCATCACTTTATCCAGATCTGCCAGAGCGCGACCTTCCGGGTGGTGGATCAAGACACAGTCGATTTTTTGTCCGCGCTCACGCAACCTGTCCGCCAACAGAAATTCTTGCGCTTCGATATCGATGCCCACCATCAAGTGTGTCACCTCTTCTTCACCTGTTCCGTACAGAATGCGGCTGTCGCTGTACGGGTTCCACGTACGCTCTTCATCAAATAATTCTTTTTCACGGCCTTCGGCCTTTTTCATCTTCTCTTTCTGCTTTTTCAAGAGCTTATCGATGTATTTCTTGCCGCGAGGGTCGGCATCCATGCCGATTTCCACCGCACGTTGGAAGAGTTTTTTCAGTTTCATGGGTCAAAATGGGAAAAACACAAAAAGTCTTCCACAGCCTATACGTCTGGCAGAAACGCGACAAGTGAGATCTTCAGTAAATCACTCACTGCTGTATGCTTGTCGATTCCAATCCAGTTAATTTTTCAATTGCTCTCACGAGAGCGTCAGCCTTTATTTTTTGGTGTGCCTCCGAAATAGTTTCACCTTCATATTTCCCATCCAATTCTTCGTGGAGCGTTACATATTCCATGCAATCAGGATATGTACTCCAAGCAACGTTTTCGAGCTCAGGATGTCGTTGTAAATGCTGAAGATGTCCAATCATATCCGAAATTTTTTCCTCTTTCCTCCATTTTGCTTCAAGCAAGATTATGCGCACTATTACAGCCAATTCTACAAGCTCCAGTGCTGCCTTGCGTGTGTGTTCGAGAAAAGGCCGTATTTGAATGTCAATTGCCGGTGCGTTTAGCGCCGTTTGTACGGCTCTTACAATTTCCTGAGATGATGTGGCACTTTTCAAAGACATTTTTGCCGCTGCCAGGGTTACGCCCTCAGGCTCATCTGAAAATTTTCGTTCAAAGGTCTTGTTTTTAGGCATAGTTGCAAATTACTCCAAATATTTTGGAATGCAATACTTAGATTCTGGTTCTTTTGCCGATTCCAAGCTTTTTACTGAAGGATCACTTTTGCATCCGCAACAATGATCCTATCGCTGGAAACTAGCATAGGATTCAAATCCATATCTTTGATTTCCGGATGCTCCGCAGCGAGCCTGGAGACACTCATCAATGTTTGTACGAGAGCATCAATGTCCGCTTGTTCCTGTCCGCGCATTCCCAGAAGCATCTTCCAGCCTTTCAATTCCTGAAGCATGGCATAGGCATCCTCTTCTTGAATGGGTGCCATGCGGAAGGCGGTATCGCGGAAGAGCTCCGTGTAAATGCCGCCGAGGCCGACCATCAATAGTGGCCCAAAAGCAGCATCATTTGTCAGGCCGATGATGAACTCATGCCCGCCCGGAACAAATTGCTGCACCAAGATTCCATCCACCTGCGCATTTGGTTTGGCAGCCTTCACGGCTTTTTTGATCCCATCAAATGCTTCTTGCACTTCTTTTGCTGTCTTCAGATTCGCTCGAATGCCGCCGACATCGGTCTTATGCAGGATCTGTGGTGAATTGATCTTCAGAATTACGGGGTAACCGATCTCCTCGGCAATCGCAGTTGCCTCCTCGGAGGTTTTTGCGAGGGATTGTTTGGGGAGGGGGAGATCATACGCAGAAAACAGAGTTTGGATTTCTTGTTCGGACAAAATCTTTTCCACCCGCAGAGCGGCCATTCTTGGCCGCGATGCCATCGTGGATTTTAAGCCGCGCCCACGAATGGGCGCTTTGCGTAACGATGCCAATGCTCGTATTGCCCGTTCCGGTGTTCCGTATGTCGGAATATCCGCCTCTTTTAAGATTGTCCGAGCAGATGTCACATGTTCATGGCCGATGAAACTGGTGACGACAGGCATGAGAGGGGACTTCTTCAGCCGCTCTGCTATCGCTTTTGCGATTTCCTCCGTCGGCGTCATGATCTGCGGCGTCAAAAGAACACAGACGCCGTCGATATTCTTGTCTTTTGCGCATGCCTCCAGTGCTGCGCGGAACCTGTCGGCATCGGCATCGCCCACGACATCAATCGGATTCCCGATGGCAGCAGCCGCAGGCAGTTTGGATCGCAAAAATTCCTGCTGCGCTTTTTCCAATCTCGGCAATTCCAAGCCCGCTTCCGCTGCGGCATCCGCCGCTAAAATTCCAGGACCGCCGGCATTGGTAATGATGGCGACGTTTGGAGAGAGGAGCGGCGGCTCCATGCTCAGCGCCAGCAAGAGATCCGTAAATTCCTCCAGTGTCTTTGCTCTGTGCATACCGGCCTGAATACATAGTGCTTGAATACCGCTGTCTGCTCCTGCCAATGCTCCGGTGTGGGAGGCGGCTGCCTTCTTGCCGAAGTCCGAGATTCCTGCCTTTAAGAGGACGATGGGCTTTTTTGCGGAGATTGCTGCAGCAACACGCAGGAATTTTCTGCCATCTTTGATGCTTTCCAAGTACAAACCGATCACGCGTGTTTCGGGATCCTCCGCAAGCATCTGTAACACATCGGCTTCGTCCAGAACTGTTTTATTGCCGATGCTCAGGATCGTCGAAAATCCCAGTCCGATGTGCGCGGCCTCATCCATCAACCCCACCGCTGCGGCACCCGACTGGCTGATAAAGGCAATGCTGCCTTTTGGCGGCAGTGATCCTGCGAAAGAAGCGTTGAGTCCGATCGACGGGCGAAGGATTCCCAAACAATTCGGTCCCACCAGCTGCATGCCGTGCTTCTTCGCGATTGTTTTCACTTCTTTCTCCAGCGCATCACCTTCTTCTGTGTGGACTTCGCCAAATCCCGCGCTGATGACAATCACATTCAGGATTTTCTTTGCTCCACACTCCTCCAAAATGCCCGGCACCGTTTTTGCCGGCGTCACGATCACCGCAAGATCGATCTTTTCCGAAATATCCTGAATCGATGTGAAAGTTTTGTGCTCCAAAATCACTCCGCCCTTCGGATTCACCGGAAAAACTTTTCCTGAGAACCCTTGCGTGATCAAATTCTTATAAATCTCATGCCCGACCTTGCCTGCCTCGTGGCTGGCGCCGATCACGGCGATGGAAGTTGGTTTGAAGATCTCCATTTCCTTCCATTATACGCTGTTTCTTCCAAAGAGTCTTGCAAAGAAGCTCTTCGGTTTCTCTGCCTGCTTCGGGACATCCAATTGCAGCGGATCCACCGCCGTTGTTCCGCCATCCCTGTTGTAACCGGCGATGACATCCCACACATCATGTCGGAAATGTAATTTTGCTTCGGCAGTGAGTCCATGCTCCTCAAATACCTCGCATTCTTCTTTTGCCATATCAAATGTCACATTTTCCCTATCCATGAGCAGCTCCATCACTTTTATCCTACAGAGGAGCGCCCATCGTTTGAGTTCATCCTTCTCCGCCTCCAAGCTTTTCTTGCACGCTTCCGATTTCTCCCGCAGGAGTTCCTCAAACTCCGGGTTCCTGCACATCTCCTGTTTCGGGTGCCACGTGGTTACTGACATACTCCTACTCTAGTACGTAATAAATTTGTTGCAATTAACTTCCTTTTTTGCAGAATAGCCGCTGGGCTGGGCATTCTCTGCACTGTACAATCCTTCGGTGCAATCGCTTCATATTCTCTACGCTTCCACCAGCGGACACACGGAGCACGTTATCGATACGCTCATTGCCTTCCTTATGGCGAAGGGTGTGAACATCACAAAGCAGCGTGCCGAGGAATCCGCACCCGAGGACCTTTTAAAAGGGGATGTCCTGCTGCTGGCCTCCGGCACGTGGAACACGGGTGGCATAGAAGGCCAGCTGAATCCGCACATGCATGAGTTCTTAAAGATCCGTGCAAAAGATATCGATCTCAAAGAAAAATCCGTCGCGGTCATCGCACTAGGCGATGCGCGCTACCGCTACACGGCAAAAGCAGGGGAACACTTGAAAGAATTTATTGCGAAGCACCATGGAAAGATTCTCGGTGAGCCACTGAAGATCGTAAACGAACCGTACGGCCAAGAAGAGAAGGTGCACGATTGGGCGAAGCAATTACTCACCCTCTTATCATGATTCAACAAGTTTTCATTTTTGGTTTTTCATTCGAAAATAATCCGGCAAGGAGCAGGCATACTTGCCTGCGACACGCGGCCAGGTATGGCCGCTCCTTACGAATTAACCTACTCCCATGAGTCGCATTTCTCTCAAAGTTGTCGGCGCTCAGGGTCAAGGCATCAACTCTGTCGGGGAAATGTGCGCGAAAGGGCTGAAGCGCGCAGGCTACTGCGTGTTCGGCTACCGCGAATACATGTCGTTGATCAAGGGAGGACACAGCAGTTACCAATTGGATGTCAGCGATACTCCGATGCTGAGTTCGCAAACATCCGTGGATATTGTAATAACGTTCAACCACCACGGACTCGAAAAGAATATTCGAGAAATGAACGAACGGGGGATCGTCATTCACCAAACTTCCGACTGGGAATTTTCCGAGGAAGATGCATTGTTCGTTGCGAAGAAGAAAATCACGGTGCTGCACCTTCCCACCGAAGACATCCTCGGGAAGATCAAAGCGAAACCCATCCTTGGCAACGTGCTCATCACCTCCGTGGTGTGGGCGCTGCTGGGACAGCAGAAAGATGTCCTGGAAGATCTTGTTCGCGAGCAGTTTGGTCATAAGAAAGATCTGTTGGCGCTCAATATCCAATGCATTGAGGAAGGATTTGTCTTCGCTGCCCGGCACAAAGGGGCACTCAAGGCCGCGTTGCCTAAAGCTGATCCTGCATGGAGCAAGCATCTGCTCGTGACAGGAAGCCAAGCCATGGGGCTCGGTGCCGTGCACGCGGGAGTTCGCTTCTATTCCGGGTATCCGATGACGCCGAGTTCGCCGCTCCTCACCTTCATGGCCGATCTTCAGAATGAGACGGGACTCGTCATCAAGCAGGCGGAAGACGAAATCACCGCGGCGCAGATCGTTTCCGGTGCGATGTTCATGGGAACACGCGCACTCACTGCCACGTCCGGCGGAGGCTTTGATTTGATGAGCGAGACGCTCTCGCTCAATGGCATTCTGGAAAATCCCACCGTCTTCGTCCTCGCACAGCGGCCGGGTCCCGCGACGGGGCTGCCGACGTGGACATCGCAGGGGGATCTGCTCCTGGCAGTGCACACGGCGCACGGAGAATTCGCGCGGTGCGTTCTTACGGTCAGCGATGCGCAAGATGCGTTTGATTTGATGCCTGTCGCATTTAATATTGCGGAGAAATATCAAATCTCCGTGATTGTCCTGACAGACAAGCAGGTGGCAGAGGCTCTCTACACGCAAACGCCGTACGACCTTGGGAAAGCAAAGCTGGACCGCGGGCTTCTCATCACCGATCCCAAGCAGTTGAAGAAACTGCAGCCCTCCGATCGTTACGATCCTGCGGCGAAAGATGGCATCTCTCCACGCTGGCTCCCGGGAGCGGAGGCGGCGACATACGCTGCGCAAGGCGACGAGCACGATGCCTCCGGCACTGTGGAAGAATCCTCTGCAAACACAGCGGTTCAGTTTCAAAAGCGTTTGAAGAAACAGGAAGCACTCAAAAAATCTTTGCCCGAGCCGGAATTGTACGGCGCAAAGAATCCGGACGTGCTCCTTGTCGGGTGGGGGAGCACGAAGGGGCCTGTGCTTGATGCTCTCGCAATGCTCGGTGATGCCAAGGTCGGCTACCTGCACTACACCTACCTCTGGCCGCTCCAAACCGATCACTTTAAAAAGCTTCACGCCAAAGCCAAAAAGACCATCCTCATCGAAGGAAATTACCAAGGGCAGCTGGGGATGCTCTTGGCGCAAGAATCCGGCATCGTCCTCACGGACAAGATTTTGAAATACGATGGTCGACCGTTTTTTGTCGATGAATTGATCGATATTTTCCAATCAAAAATATGAATTGTAGGGGCTTGGCGCGCCAAGCCCCTACAATGATCACCTTGTAACAATGTCCATCCCACTCTCCCCCTCCGCCGGCCAACCCTCCATGAAGGATTATTCCTGCACCACGCAGTGCACATGGTGCGATGGTTGCGGCGACTACGGCATCTGGACTGCGCTCAAGCGTTCACTCGTGGAACTTAAACTCATGCCCTGGCAGGTGCTCCTCTGTTACGATGTCGGTTGCCACGGAAACATGTCGGATAAGCTCCAGGGCTATAGGTTCCACGGTCTTCATGGCCGCGTGATTCCTTTTGCAGCGGGCGCAAAGCTCGCGAATCCGCGCGTGCCCGTCATCGCCGTCGGTGGCGACGGTGCATCCTTCTCCGAAGGCGTCGGGCATCTTGTGCATGCCGTCCGCAGCAATTATCCGATGACGTTCATCCTCCATAACAATGCCAACTACGGCCTCACCTTGGGCCAGGCGAGCGCACTGACATGGCAAGGGCAGAAGATGAACACGTCACCCAATGGAATTCCGGAGCATACGCTCCCGAGCATGGACTTCATCTTCTCTCTGGAGCCGACATTCGTGGCACGCGCCTTCTCCGGCAATATTCCGCAGCTCACAAAAGTCTTGAAGGCCGCCATCGAACATCAGCCGCACGGCTTTGCTTTCGTCGATGTGCTGCAAGCCTGTCCAACGTACAATAAATTTGTCACGCACGAGTATTTATTGGAGCACTGTAAAGAAGTGCCTGCGGATCACGATGTGACGGACTTTACAAAAGCGCGTGCACTGGCGACAGATACCGGCAAGAGCATCGCGACGGGTATTTTGTACCAAAACAAATCCATTCCTTCGTTCTATGATCGCTTGGTGCCGAGGCAAGGCAAATCCACCACGACAGTGGATGAAGTGAAGATTACCGATGTTAGCTCGCTGATGGAACGGTTCCGGTAGCATCCCTTTTTTTGGTAATGTCTTTGATATCCTGAAATCCTTGTGATTGCATCCACCCGTGTAACCCTCTAAGTCTGACAGATGTTATTTCATCGGGACCGGAAAGATATACTCGACGTTCCCCTTCATTCACTACTTCCGTAAGCCTCATGCGAAAATAATCCAATAATTTTTGCCGCAGCTTACTTGCATCTGCTGTCCCAGGAAGAGTCGCACTGATGAGAGCGGCTATGCGCTTCAATTTAGGTTCTCCATTCATATGTAAATAATATCATGCATTCCTCAATCTTCTCCAGAGCACTTTCCCCATTGCAGTGCCTATCAAAAAAGGATGTCTGAGAGCAAAATTTATCACTTGTCCGCCGCCTTTGGTGGCAACGGTCTGGCGCTTCTTCAAACGGATCAGAAACTTCTTTGCCATGCTTTCGATGGCGCGGTTGCGGCTCTGAATCGCGATCTTTTTCAGATCAGCGGGAGCTGTGCGAATGAGCATCTCGAAACATTCCAGTCGATCATAGATTCCTTCGCCGCTTTCGTTGTTGCGGAAGCTCGCGGCATTACCATGCACGCGGAAAGCGCCGTGCATGTTTTTCTCGTAGTACCAATCAGTCTTCAGTAAGCAGCGCAGCCAGTACTCCACGTCCAAAAATTGCGGCATCGATGTGTGAAACGGTCCCACATCTTCCAATACTTTCTTTCGAAGGACAACGAACGGCGGTTCTCCGATCAAGTTCGGGTGTAGCTCCCGCCGGAGCCAGAGTTTCAGGAATTCATGCCCTTTCCAAAAGCCTTCCCGCAGCACTTCATCCTTGGTTTTCTGCAGAGTTTCATACCCTTCCACCGTCCACAGATCTTCATCGTATTGATAGCGATGGTTCATCGAAATAAAACCGACACTCGGGTGCGCTTGGAAGATCTTCAGTGCAGCTTCCAAGTAATCTCTGTCCCACAAATCATCTTGAAAGAGATAAGCAATCACTGGTGCAGTGGCGTAGGAGAAACATCGGTTCCAATTTCCACCAATGCCGAGGCATTTCTCGTTTCGGTAGTGCGTGAAGCGAGGATCATTCAAGTACTTTGCGAGCGTGCCGGAGATATCCACGTCTGTCGGTTCCTCGCAGATGATGCATTCGAAATCCCGCTCGGTTTGGCCAATCAAACGATCCAGCGTCTCTGTGAGATGAGCGGGATTTGGCTTGTACAGGGGGATGAGAACGGAAACCTGAGGGGTCATAGGACGTAGTGTACCGTAGCGGAAGATCGCGATCTTCCGCTACGCTGGATTTATGCAGATCGACATTTTAACGTTATTCCCGGCTATGTTTGAAGGTCCTCTTTCCGAGAGCATCCTCAAGCGTGCGCGGGAGAAGAAACTCCTGGAGATCGCATTGCACGATCTGCGGTCTTTCGGGCTCGGGCAGTACCACCAAATCGACGATAGTCCGTACGGCGGGGGAGCGGGGATGGTCATGCGCGCGGATGCAGTAGTCCCCGCGATCGAGTCAGTCGAGAAGAAGCCGCATCGCATTTATTTTTCGCCGCGCGGCAAGCGGCTGACGCAGGAGCGTGTGGAAGAATTATCGAAGAAAGATCATCTGCTCCTGCTCTGCGGACACTACGAAGGCGTAGATCAGCGCGTCATCGATGGATGGATAGATGAAGAGATTTCGATCGGCGATTATGTCCTGACCGGTGGTGAACTCCCTGCGATGGTGCTCATTGATGCACTTGCGCGGCAACTCCCCGGAGTTCTTGGCAAAGATGAATCCGCTGCAGAGGAAAGTTTCTCCGCAGCATTGGATCGAAAAAAGGAATATCCCCACTACACGCGCCCGGAGGATTTCCGAGGCATGAAAGTTCCGGAGGTTCTTCTTTCGGGAAACCATAAGGAAATAGAGAAGTGGCGGAAAAGTCAGTTGCACTGATCTCCGTAGAGACGCGCGATTCGCGCGTCTCTACAAAAGAATTTACAAAAGGGCTTCTTCGAGTGCTCGTTTTCCTAAAATCCTGGTCGAATCCAGGAGCGGCAGCGGGGAATTTTTCTCGTTGATCACAATTCCGAGTTCCGTGCAGGCCAGAATGGCTGCTTCACAATCATTCGTCTTCAGTTTCTCGAGCACACGGATCAATTTTTCCAAAGATTTGTCGCTGACAGTTCCTTTCGGAACAATTTCTTCGTAAATAATCCGGTTCATATGTTCTTGATCTGTCACCGGCGGGAGAATGTACTCAATCGCGCGATCTTTTAATGCATCGGAATACAGTCCGCCGCTCATGGTGAGTCCGACGCCAAGAACTGCAGCGCTTTTGTACCCGTGTTGCATTGCGACATCCGCTGTTTCTTCCACAATGCTCAAAATCGGGAGCGGAGACTTCTGCCGCACGATCTGAATGGCGTAGTGCACGGAGTTCGCCGGTATCACGATGAGTTCTGCGCCCATCACTTCCAATTTTCGGATGGAATCCAGCAGGCTTCCCGCGACTCTGTTCCAATTGCGCTCTTCTTGCGCGGCAAGAATCTCGTGAAATGATCGCGTGTGGATGGAAATCTCCGGATGATGGTATTTCCCCAGCTTTTCCTGCGCCTCTCTGCAGATGGTTTGGTAGCAGAGAGCAGCTCCTTCTGCTGTGACCCCGACAATCCCAATGTGCTTCATGGCAGCAGTATAGGGTATAGAGGGTAGGGAGTAGGGGGTAGAATCGTGATGTGGATCCATCTGCAACTCTTGAAGAGCTTCGGCACCAATTGGCATCGGAAGGATCACTCACACTGTCCATCCGAGTGCATCCTCACGCAAAGAAAACCGCTCTCACGGATATCTTGGAAGATGGCAGCCTGAAGATCAGTGTTCGATCTGCCGCAGAGGACGGGCGGGCGAATAAGGAACTTCTAAAGTTTCTGAGTGATCTTTTTCGGGCATCAGATATTAATCTTGTTAGTGGAACATCTCATCGTTTAAAAATAGTTTGGATAATTAAATAATGCGCGAAGTCGGGCTATGCCCGACTGGAGCGCAACTTCTAAGGGAAAGGTGGGTCCGTGGGAGGG